>Ga0181357_1000580_pt1 | contig 14041 bp, 21 predicted proteins | sample Fa13VDMM110DN_FD_130094 | JGI IMG/M metagenome (GOLD analysis project Ga0181357, IMG submission 130094) | Freshwater viral communities from Lake Michigan, USA - Fa13.VD.MM110.D.N | ecosystem: Environmental > Aquatic > Freshwater > Lake | place: USA: Michigan | collected 2013-09-24 | reverse complement strand
TAGCAACTATTTTGGAAAAAGTTTCCAAAAATTATTAGAAATAGTTTTCTCTCTTAACTTTTCGTTTTGTTCATGTTGCTTGACTAATTTATCTGCAACTTGTCTCTCACGAGTTTTATTCTTTTTCTTGTACATTGTCCTTATAAGTTTGAGATATGTACTCAGATCCAGGCTTAACATCTTGTTCCCACAATCCTAATGACTGTAAATGTTCTTTCATTGCATCATCAACTTCCCAATCAACATCCGCTCCTTGCTTATCAATAAAATCTTCCATCTTGATAACTTGCTTCTCAGTTATTGGTGACACTGCATACAGGTACGAACAATTGTAACACATAAGTTCTATGTTATCTAGTTCGTAGTTCTTTTTGTTCTTGTCTTTAAATTGTAAGATCAAAGGAATTTTACTGTCAGTGATCCTTTCCTCATGAAAGCCACAACGACTACATTCCTCTTTTAAGTATCCCTCAAACACTAATCGTTGTTTGATCTTGGCTGGTTCGAAACTTTCTACTGCTAACCTACCTTCTATTAAATCTTTTAGAGGAGCTTGTTTGCCTCTGTTGTGTAGGAATTTTGGAATACCTTTACCTGATAGGTTCATGTGGAGTTCGTACAACGTCTTACCTGATGCCTCATCAACATAAACTCTTGCAAACTTCTTATAGTGATTGAGTGAGCATCTGAGGAACCTTGCAGCACCTCGATTGCTCTTGGTGTTCTGCATGGCTCTCAATACATCTTCTTTCGATAAGAATTTAGCTGCTGGCATCTATTCGTCTTCGTCCTCTTCTAGTTCAACCTCTTCAACTTCTTCTAGTGGTTCTTCATCCTCTACAATTTCTTCCTCTAACTCATCATCTAATGCTTTGTCGGTAGCAGCTACAATAGCTTTGTCACTATCAACTAACTCATCCTCATCAAAGTTTAGAATCTCTAGTGGAACATTTCGTACTCCTCTTGAAGTATTTTCCATCTCTTGAAGTCTTCTTGCAGTGTCCTGATCTAGTACATCTAATTCTGTAGCTGTGTAATCTCCTTCACCTACTACTCTAATACGTCCTACCTTAGGTTTAACATCTGAGCAGTTAATACAAAAATCGTATCCGTAATTGTCTAATCGTAACTTAGGCATATCGGATTTACATCTGCTACATTTAATCTTTTCTAATTCCATAACTTATTTGATTTATTATTTATATTGGTAAAGATAGGAACTTTATTTGTTTCTACCAAACTTTACCTCAGGTTTTTTTATAGAATTTATAATTTTATAAACATCCTCAGGTGTTTCAAACTCAACAGTGATAACTTCCTTACCATCTGCAAGATCGATCTTACCATCATAACCATCTATTAGTGGTACTTGATATAAGTAGAACTGGATCAGTGCTAGTTGTTCTTTGCTGTAGTGGATTCTTAATAGGTTCTCTACTACTTGTAAAAACTTTTCTTCGTACACAGACATATCCAATCCTAACTCAGACTCCATAAAGTCTCTCCTATCATCTATTTCTTTTAGGAGCAGTATGGAATCTATGAATAGTTTCTTTTCCATAATGTCTGTTGCTATGTCCTTTTCTACTAACCTAACTTTAGTCTGTAAGGAGCTGTTTATTATTTCCCTGATTGCTTTCTTCATACGTAAATTGTTTTACTCCAAACAATATTTGGAATTGATCCATTGGTAACATTTTTGTTAAAGAAAAGAACTTGATTGCTTCTTGTATTGATAGTGCTTCGCATGCACCAATTGCTTCCTGTTTAGGATCCTGCTTACTGTAAAAACAAAACTTCATATGTAATTAATTTTCTGGTTGATCTGATTGTGATAGTGCTTGTCTAATAATTTTATCTAGGTACTCAATATAGATAAAGAATCCAATAATGGTTTTGTCTTTAAGTTGTCTGTCTCTTTCAACTTTCATTCCCATTGACTGTAGTCCTTGATCTAATTTGCTCTCTAGCTCCATTGCAAGTTCGTCTTGTTGTTGTTTAGACATTCCTTTGTATTGGGTAGGTAGGAACTGAACTTTGATTCCTTTCTTATTTGGATCTTCGTTCACATCTACTTTTAGCATAAACTTCTGTCCTGCAAAGTTAACTGCTGTTACTTCTGACAGCATTTGTTTGATTTCGTTTAGGAGTACTTTTGTTACTCTACCTTTTGTTTGCATATTGTTTTTATTATAAATAGTTTAAATGTACTTTAAGTTATTATGTGGATTGTGCTTAATGTAGTCTCCCCATTTATACCTTGCATACTCATGCCCAGCAACTTCTGCTTGCTGTCTATTAACTCTCTTTTCTTCTGTGTCATTTGTCGATAGTGATACAAAGTGGTAGAAGTGTAGGTTATATGTTCGTACCATCTTTAATCCTGATAGTTGGCATTTGAGTAGGAAGTCCCAATCAGCTACTACACCAAGATCATAATTTTCATCCCAACCTCCAACTCTCAAATAATCTAACTTAGACATGAATAAAGGTAGTGTCGATCCACACTCATCCCTTTTATCAGTAGATGCGTTTGTTTTATCATATCGCCAATAGTTTTCTAAATCAAATGTATTGGGATCTCTTCCTAAATCTTTAATGTGCATTTGTGGGAACATACTGGGGAATGGTTCAATTTGGTTTGGTGTTATTACCAATCCTTCCTGCCACTCTAGTTCTAATGTCTCATCCCATCCTGATGGGAATACATTGTCGTCATTTACAATTAGTATTTTATTTGATGTAGCATTGTATACTCCTAGATTTGTTCCTCTGCACAGTCCTACATTCTCCTGCAGATCTAATACTTCGATAGAATCTTTCCACTTCTCCAACACTTCTTTGTTTAGATCATAGAAACCATCTACCACTACAATAATTTGATTTGTATTTACTTGACCTTCGACAGCTGATCTTAAGCAAAGATCTAATGCTTGAGGTGATTTGTATGTAGGTATAATTACTGATATCATATGTTACTCCAATCTGTTAGTGGTGATAGCCAAGCTGACTCTCCATGTGTTGCATATCCTGGTAGTGGCGTAACTAAGAGTTCTAACTGCTCTCTTAGTTCTAGAAACATTTTAAAATCATCTGGATAGTGTCCTTGGTTAGTCCATTTTCTTAAGATAGGTTCAACTCTTTTTAAAGTTTCTACTGTGGATGCAAATGTCATTGTAGTTGAGTTTGTCATCTTCCAATGAGTAGATTCTGTTAAGTACACTCTAGTATCTTCTGCTCCTCCTTCACAAAAAGGATTTCCTCCTCTAGAAGGATCCAAGTACTTATCAGGATGATCATACAAAGATACAAAAGAAGCTCCCAACTTTAAACCCTCTTTAATAACTTTTGGAGATTGTTGTTTGTGCAAGTAATCATTTTCTACAAAGTATACAATCTCATCATCTGCGTAAGTTAGTGCTTTGTCCAATGCTAGGTTAAAAGTTCCTGCTCCATGTCCTACAGATACTTTCTCTGTGTTTACTGGATCGATATACTTTGCAATCATGTTTAAAGTATCTTCACTACAATTGTCTGCTATGATTCGAATGTCATGGATGTGATCAAAAAATACATTGCAAAAGTTCTTTAAACACATTTCATTGTCTATGTAGGTAGGTTTTACTTTGCTGTAACCTGCGTCTGATATTCTGTATAATATTCTCATGTTGTAGTAAGACTTTTTATTATATGTTCAGCAACTTCCTGATCTGTTGCATATGGATTAACTACTTCATGAGGATTCCCAAAATACTCGTAAGGACCTAATTTTGGATTTTCAAGTTTTTTTAGTACCCCATTCCATCCGTATAGTTGTAAATTGAAATCACCTGTGATGATGGTTTTTGTGCCCACTCCTGCTGCTATAGTTGCTAAGCCTCCGTCTGTTCCTATAAAAGCATCACAATACTTCATTAAAGAAGCTTCAAAAAGTAGGGACTTCGTATCCTCATCTGGGATGTTTAATGTTTGTTGCTGATTAAGCTCTCCCACTCCTACTGGGATCATTGTTATGTATGGTTCTAATTTTTCTATAATGTAGTTAATATCTCTATGAGCTCCACCATATCCCAGATTGGGAACATCAATACCTTCTCGATACTGTTCTTCTGTAAACTTATAGGTTTTTTCCTCCCAATTACTTAAAACTGCCACGACAGGTTTATTGGTAGTTTCTCTAAAATCCCTGCACAAATCGTAGGCTACCCTATCAAATTCAGACTCAGTGTACACTTTATAGTCTGAAGTAGCGTTACCTATTCCTGCGAACTGCTGGTACTCTTCACATGGTGTTGTGTTGTAGTTTAGTGGCTTTAGCGTAATAACACGTTCATATTGGGTAAGGTCTATACCATAGTGTACTGGAAATGGTCCTGGTATTTGTGAAACGTGTACTTTACTTATGTTAGGATTATTCTGTAAAAGTTTTTGCATTTGAGGAAATCCTATCAAATATTCCACTTCACTGTATTGGAGTTTGTCTGCTAAGGAGCTAGCAAAAACTATGTCTCCAAAGAATCCGCAAGTTATAACCAAGCATTTACTGTTAGTGTGTATTTCCATAATCTACATAACTTTTTTCCTCAACAAAGGTTGAGTTGTATTTATTATTTATACTCTTTTTAATTTCAGCCCTCTTGTCGTTGGTAGTGTATATGTCTCTAGCCAAAGCAATAAACTGCTCATCAAATTCCTTTTGATACTCTTTTACTCGAATATCATCTTCTATATTCCACAAAACCTTGTTAACTGCAAGTAACTTATCATAGTCCTCCTCCTGTATTGCTAGCTGTGTAAATACTACCTGGTGTAAGTACTCATACTCTTTTGTTATATTGCCAAGCTTTGCTTCGTCAGATATCTTTTCTTTTTTTATATGTAGTATTGATAATTTATCCACTATCTCACCTACTGATGTCTCTATTTGCATGTTGTTTTTTTTAAATTACTCTTTTGTAGGAAGCTTTTTTACCATCGTTTTTAACTAGACTATACTGTCCATTCTGCAGTAGAGATTGCTCGGCAGGAGTCAGGTCATAGTGCCCCTGGACATCGTCTAACACAATGTATCCACCAACACTAACTCTGCTTCTGAAGAAGTTAATCTCGTCAATTAACTCTTTTACAGCATGTGGTCCATCTAGATGTACTAACGCGTAGTTTTCTTCTATATACTTATCCTCTGAGTATGTAGGTACTCCGTCTTCGAATCTCTTAAAAAATTCTAAATCATCCAAACACATGTGGACAAAGTTAATCTTATAGTCTAAACAGAAGGATCCAAAAGATTTCAATGCTCTGCATTTCATATCGTTGTTGTAGTCTAACTTCCTATGATCATGTTCTGATAGCTTGTGTGTGATGTTACCGTAAGGATCTATGGCTAGAAACAGTCTGTTAGTGTCTTCATTGTCAATACACACAAGCATCATACCTGCCATACCACCTCCTTCGCGTAATCCAATCTCACATACAATACCAGGCACCCCTTTAATATCCCTAGCTGTGCTCATTAACAAATCATGTTGATGGTGGTCATAACCAAATCCAAGGCTTGTTGCCTTCTCTATAATTTCTTGATTTTTCATTTATCTACTTATTTTATAATTTGTACTTTTAATCCATCTAATATTCTCATCACCTGTAAGAAGTTCCTCAACATCAGCTGTTAGATTTTTGTATCCTATGTTTCTGTCATTATATGCTTGTGTCATATAGTACTGCTTTCCCTCAAAGAAGTCCTTCTGGTGATCTGCTTCTTTCTTGCTCATATCACCGTTGTCTTCGTGGTAGAGGCATAGAAAAGTTCCTACTTCATTTCTCTTAACAGGAATACCTGCCCAAACAAATCTTTCTCTTAAATCTTCATCCTCATTGCCCCATCCTTTGTATAGTGGATTTAGTCCATTAATAGCTTCAAAATGTTCTCTCTTCATTGAAATAACTCCTCCATAGAATGCTGGGTCTATTTCTTCTGACCACTTTCTGTATCCTCCTGGTATGTCTAGAAATTCTCTAGGAGATTGGTTATCCTTACCCAAAAAGATTCCTTTCCTAGCTGGGAGGATTGGACAATCTACTACGTCGTAAATTGCATCCTCTGTTGGATAGTAGTCTACTTGTTGTAGTACTATTATATCTCCTTTTGCATACTGAAATCCTATGTTTTCAACACAAGCTATTCTAAAGTTGTCGGTGTCGTTTTGTTCTGAAACTATGATTTCATAGGACTCGTCTTTAAAGAATTCCTGCAATCTTGGAAGCATTATCTGTAGATGCTCTTCTCTATTGCGGTATGGTATAATAATCGAATATTTCATTTCCTAATCTATCGTATTGGTGAATAATTGTGTAATGTTGTAGCTGGTGTAGATCAAAAGGTACTAACCCTTCGTTAACAACATGAAGGTGTACTGCCCACTTATCTGCTAAACCTGTGAATATTGTTTTGTCTTTGTAGCTATTTCTAATTAAATAATTGAAAGCTGTCTGGTCTGCTACTTTAGTTTTATTAATTGCATTGAGATATATGTCTAAGCACAATTCTTTTACTACGGAACCTTTACCAAATAGCACTCCTACATTATTTACTTCTTCCTCTAACAACTGTACTCCTGCTAATCCAAAAGTTTGTAAGATGTGTTCTTTGTTCCACTGATGTTCTCCGTACTTGATTACCTCACTCGATGCTACAATGCAGTCTTCCATATCTTCATCTTTGAAAGGTCTCTTGTTTATTATAACATCTTTTACATCTGTGATAAGTATTTGGTTATATTCAATACTACTCAATAGCCACCATATATGTAAAAACCTTACATTGTGTATTAGTTTGTAACTGTTCTGACTATTCATCAATCCAGTATTTGTTTCAAACTTCTCAATAGAATGCCCCCACATATCAATGTCTGGCATTAGTACCTCTATGTTATTACCGATCAAGTACTCTATAACAGGGTCACCGCTTTCGTAGTTATATGCCAGTATATATATCTGATCTTTATCTGTTAGTACCTTCTTTGCAGACACTACCCAGTTTTTAATATCATCAATGGAGTAGTTTCCACTTATAGCTCCTATTAGTAAGTTCTTCATAAAATTTTAATAATACCTTGTTTTAAAAATTTATATAATACAATCCAGGAGTAACATACCACCCTATATTACCTGAATACTTTTCTTCTCCTATCCAGTGATATGCATCTCCTGTGTGGGGTAGTTCTATTATACGAGGCTTGTCAAGTGCTGATGCAATTGAAGATGGTCCAGATAAATTACCCACGTACAGTGCTGCTGAGTTAATTACCGTAAACCAGTTATCTACGTCTGTAATTTGGTAGAAGTCACAACTGTCTTTGAATGGAAATATATCATAATCTTTCTTCTCTGTTCCTATAAAAACTAGATTTCCTTTATATGCATTGATAATATCCTCATAAGGAAATTGAGAGTTAATTCTAGAAGTACTATACCTTCTGTTTATGACCACCTTGTCAGAAAAATATGGATCAATTTTATCGAAAGTCAACCACCTATAGGGTGCTTTTATCTCAAAATTAAACAATCTACTAAATATCTCAGACCAGCATGTTTGGTATAGTAGTGGGGATCTCATAAAATCTTCCATATGTATATACCCTTCCTCTACTAATTTCTGGTTATAAACCTCAATTGGACCACTTATTACGTTTGAGTTAGGTACTACTTTGTAGTCTGTTAACATCTGAAAAGAATTCACAAAGGGCTGATCCATCACTATTTGGTATAATTCCCTGTATGCTGTGTCTGTTCCTAGCTCGAAACCACCATCTACATGATATAGGTATAGGTTCGCTTTTACACTATCCCTTTCGCATATAGACTTCACTCCAAACATCATATGTGTGAAATCTCCCAACTTACCACAAATTGTGAAATTTTGCGTTCTCATTAAATTCTTTTCTTGTAACAAGCGGTTAATATATTTGGAGATAGATTTTTATCAACTCTAACTTTGTCTTCGAGGTTACAGAAATTAACTAAATCAAACCCTTGTCTTTCCATAAAAGTAGTTAAGCTCTTATCAGTAAAGTGGTATAAATGTTCATCTGGCTTTCTGTGCTTCCAGTCTGCAAACCAAGTGTCGTCCTCTCCGTTATAGCACCATGGTAGGCTGATTACTACATACTTACATTTTAAATCTTTAACAAATTCAATGTCCGGAAAATGTTCTAGACTATCAAAGAAGGTAATGACATCTGCGTATTGCTCTGTGATATTCTCTACAAACTCTATTCCTTGCTTCAATGGATATGCGGGCTGTATGTCATTTCCGTACAGAGTACCAATAGCTCCTTCACAGGCTTCTAAAAAATCTCCATTGCCATACCCTACATCCATTAAGGATTGTGGGATACTTCCTATACTCCCTATCACGTAACCTAATCTTAGATTGAGGATATTCCCTCTATCACTAAAAAAAGAATACCTACTGTCAGAGTACTCCTTATCGTAGTTATAAGGATTTGAACTTTCCTGCTTAATAACTCCATCTTGAGTTACTGTGTAATTGTTTAACATATTTATTTAATTTCTATTTATTACTATTCTCTAAAATCCTGGGTACTATCCCAGTAGGTATGTCCTCCTCGTTCTGTAGACATTACGTCGTAGTGGTATTGGTATAACCCTGCCTTTGGCCACTGCATTCGGATGGGAGGAAATGTTAAAAACAATTCATCCATAATGTACTTACTGTTCTCCAAACTCTCACTTATGTTTGGTGAGTTTCCTTTTAAGTATAATTCCGACTCTTGTAATTGTTTTTCAGCCAGTGTATTATATTTCGCTACGTACTGTGATGCTATGTATACTTCTGATCTTATGTATAAATCGTCATATGCCTTGTCTGTACTACTTTCATCATGATATGTCATATCATATTGAATATCGAACAACGTATATATGTCTTGTCTGTTTCCCCAAAAAATGTGATCTATAGGATGGTATGGAAAGTCCAAACAAATTCCCATAACTCCTATTTTAAAATTAGGATAATTACTCAATAATGTACTAGTTATACTTCTCTTCTCTAGATAGTACTCATACATCTTAGACATACTAGATAGTGATACTATTTGGTCTGTCCTCATCTTTACTACAAACTCCGAAGGTGCTACATCTATCCCTGCCAGAGAAGATTTTATCAACCTATTTCTGTTCCAGTTTCCTGGGTAATCTACGTCTCTGTTCTTTATTACAAAAACTCGAGGATTGTTGTATTCGGGGATACTGCAGGAGTCCCAGCATGAAATTATTACGCAGTTTACAAAAGGTAAACTTGAATAGGAATTAGCTACCTCTAAAGTGTATGGATAAAAAGGTCCTTGTAGTACTATGTCAAAAGGAATCATAAGCAACTTTTTATTATCTCCACATAATCGGAACAAATACCATACGCTTGTTTACAGGTAGAAGCTTTACTACTTTCTTCTAAAGTGAGAAGTGGTATGATAGATTTACTGCTATAATTTTCAAGATCGTGAGACCAAATTATTCCGCAATTGTTTACTATAGTTTGATTTTCTTTTTCGTGAAAAAATATTCGCAACTCTGTGCTAATTAACATATTTAGAGCTTTGAAATTTTTTACATGAATCCACAACATATCCCTCCTCTCTAATAACCACTCCAATGATACTTCATAGTCCGGAGTGTCATGGCCTAAGTATAGACTACCATCCTTCTCCCTAACATCTACCTCAACCTCGTACCCTAAATTTATTGCACTATCGATGTACTCTGGTGTGTTTTCTTTTTCCAGGAGTCTTCCTGCAATGTTTCCTCTGTGTGCGATTAGTTTCATAGCTCTTCAATTCTTACTGCTTTATCATCTACTATCATATCGTATAAAGGTTTACTATCTCCTATTTGCAGTTCATGAAAGCTAGCATTCCATTCTACCAGTTGGGTTAGTGTTAAATTTCTATAGTACTCTAACCTTTCTTTATTTTCAGGATAAGCACTTCCTCTTGCAGTCCAGTATACAATTTTCCACCCACTTTGGTAGAGTTTGTTAATTTTCTCTATGTTACCTGGGGAAGGTGTTGCTTGTTCGTAGATTCTTTCGTTTTCATAAAAACAAATGGTTTCATCAATATCTACAAATGCTACAGGTGTTGTATTGTTTTTGTTATGTATTTGATTTTTCATTATAACTTATCCAGTATCTATATGCATTAATTAAATCTTCTTCATTAGTAATCTGGCTACCTTTTAGCAATACTTGCCATGCTTCAAAATTTTCTACTTCTTCTGGAGTTCCGAATACTGTTACATGTTCTGTTGGATAGCAGTGTACTGATAATCCTTCTTCTACCATAAGATTGTATACAAGTGTTACATAGAACTCTCCCTTGTGATTAATATCTCTACTAATTAATTCCTTAAAGTACTTTTTTATGTAAGATCCTTTTTTGAAGTAGTACGTTCCTGTGGATGCGTGTTCCTCCATAGGAGTGTCTGTATACGGTTCTTTTTCTTTTATCTCACTTACTTGTAAATTATTCTGCTTCATGTAAGCCATATAAGTACTATTCAACCTATGTGGATGAAACCCAACGTGACTTAAAATACAACCATCACTTTGCTCAGTCCTTACCCAGGTCTTGAAATGTTTATAATCCCAAAGATATGGATTATCGCAGTAACTAATAATGACTTCCTCATCGTCTTTAATATACTTATCTATGCCAATTAACGTATGTACTGGTCCTTTTTTATGCTGCTCTACTGTAAGAATTGTAGCTTTTGGAGCTATTGTCTGGAGAATGTTTTTCATATCTGTATGTTCTATGTGGTAGTCATTGCATACAAATATTAGCTGGTCTTGTTCTAAGTCGAACATTTCACAGATGTATTCTATAATTCTTTTTCCATTTACTTTAACTAGTGGCTTAGGATCTTTGTAGCCTGCCTCTACAAACCTATTACCTGTACCTGCCATTGGTATTACTACTTTCATATACTTCTTCTATATTTTTCAGATTCCATCATTAATAGCTGCACTATACTATCTTTTGGTAGTGGTCTTCCATTACCTGCTACTATATAATTTATATACTTATTTGCTGCAGTAACTTCTAAATTACTGTTTAAAACTACTGCATCTGGAAACATGAGCTCCTCTGTGGTTATTTTATCTGCAAAGGATAGGTTAAAAGGTTCTAAATCTGCTACAATGTACTCCTGAGCTATATTAGTAATATAGTTAAATTTTTCTTCTAATCCAACAAGGGTCTCTGAATTAATTATTACTCCATGGTTTTCTAAAAAGTATATATCATAGGTACCTCCCGCTTTCCTAATTGAAGCAAACAACTCATATCCAGGTAGTGAGTATGGAATGTATATGTAGTTAAAATCTGAGTATAGATCTTTTATTATCTTTTCGGAAGCTTTGTGACTTAGTATAGCTGTTAGGTATACGGGGTGACTATGTGCTACATACTTCTTCAGTATTGAATGAAACCCTACTTCCATCGAAGGTCTTCTTTCTGTATAGAAGTGATCAGAGCGTAGTAATTTGTTGTAACCATCTTCGGTACATACCTCGTTGATATAGTTGTATTCCACTGTTGTATGTCCTTCCTCATAACTTACATCTTTCATTAGAAATCCTGAGGATTTAATTACCATTTTATCACCTACCTTAATTGATATATTTCCTCCAGCAGCTTGACAGTTTTCAACTTTTTGCCCTATACTATTTGAAAGCTGTACAAAGTCTTGGATAGCATTACTATACTCTTTTATAAAACAAAGTAGTTCTTCGTTTAAATTTCTTACAACTTTAGTTTCAACAACAACTTGTATTTTTTCATGCTTATCTCCTACCTTCTGTATAGGTGCTGTAGGCTTAATTGTTATTATTACATCAGCCACTTTTAACTGCTCTTGAGTAATTAATTCAGCATCAACCCTTCTCCTATCTATTGCTTTTAATACTTCGTTATACTTATACCCTCTCTTTTCTGTATCTCGTATAATTTTCCAATGAGTTCTTAACGTATCATCTGTATCTATAAATAACTTTAAGTCTGTATATTTTTGTGTTTCTTTTGTATAAAAAGCATGCAAACCCTGGTTTATCACAACCTGTTTAGGAACCACTTCTACAGGAGGGTTAAAGCCTCCTGTGTTGTGATTATATCCAGATCTGTAAATGGGTGTTCCTTCTGCTAAACATTTTAAATGCACATCTCCTAAAAGTAAATTATTAGCTTCGGGATTTAGGTGTGTTACTTTGTTCCAAATAGGATTTGTACGTTCCCACTTATGTAAATCATCTGTACTTATTACTGTTGTATTTTTTGCATTATAAAAAAGCTGTATTATCTTTGTTATTGTAGATTTTCCAACCCCAGACTCTCCTGCAATACCTATAATGTATGGTTTCATATTGACCGACCTGTATGTGTAGTTATTACTTTTGCTTTTGTATTATTTGAAAAGTAGGACATGGTACAATAAACTTACCTCCATTTTCTAAAAAAGTATTCTCTCTTTCTATAAATTCCGAAATAAAGTGCCAAGGAAGTACTAGCATGTAGTCTGGCTTCATTGCCCGTACCTCTTCTTCAGACCGAATTGGGATATTTGTACCTATTGTCTTAAGTCCAAACTTATATGGAGACCTTTCTGCGATAGCGTCAATAACTGTATTATCTAATCCGAACCACTGAAGTAGTGTGTTTCCTTTTGTTGAAGCACCATACCCGCATATTATTTTTCCTTTTGCTTTTTCCTGTTTAATAAAGTCAACAGTTTCTTGTCTTAGTTTTTGTATTCTATCGTAGAAGTCTAACCAAATTTGTGGAGCATCAATTTGTAAACTTTTTTCCCACTTTAGTAGTGACTCTACTCTTGTAGCTGCTACATCTCTATAAGGAGCAGTTCCAAAGGAAGTCACATTGCTTATGTCTTTCTTTATGTACAGCCTAAAACTTCCCCCGTTCACATCGTTAAGTTGACAGTCTACTATATTAAATTTACTTTCAGTCAATAATCGTTCTATGGTTGAAAGTGACCAGTAGTATACATGTTCATGACATATATTATCAAAAGCTAATTGCTTAATCATTAACGGTGTGTAACTCATCTGTAGTACAAAAAGTCCATCATCATCTAACACTTCATATACATCTTTTAAAAACTCTGCAGGTTCATCTAGGTCATAGAACATTGCTACGCATGTTACAATGTTTGCTTTTTGATCGCCCGCTGTACTACTTTTATAAGCATTTTTTGAAAAGTAATCCTGCACGATACAGTCTGCAACTTTGGAAGATTCTTGCACAAACGAGTCTTCTGCCGGATCTATTCCTATTTTTTTTACATGGTTTGGTACTGCTTTTAAAAGAGTTCCATCGTTACAAGCTATATCCAGCCATACATCATTTTCTTGAAGCTTGTGTACTGAGCATATGCTTTCTACGATATTCTGCAACTCTTTAGTCATGGTACTGTTTATTCCACTTCTATACCAGTACTTACCAAACATTGCATGAATAGGAGTACTCTTTTTTAACCTAGCTGCTCCGTATCTTTGATCAAATACTAAAGTCATATCATGTTTTCCTGCTCTTGCCTCAGAATCTTCTCGTATGAAATCTGACACGTATAAATCTCCTAAACTAAATAATGTTTCACCTATTTTATTCATAATTTCTATTTTGTAATTGTTTTATATCGTTTGTAACCATTTTTTTTACCATTTCTTTAAAAGATGTTTTTGGTTGCCATCCTAATTCTATTCGAGCTTTTGTTGCGTCTCCTCGCAAAACATCAACCTCTGCAGGTCTAACAAATTGTTCATCCAACTTCACATAAGTACTCCAATCCGAAATACCTACACAACTAAATGCCTCATCAAGAAATTCTCTAATTGATCTTGTCTCACCAGTTGCTATGACGTAGTCATCTGCTTGATCCTGTTGCAGCATTAACCACATTGCCTCTACATAGTCTGGAGCGTACCCCCAATCTCGTTTAGCGTCAAGGT
>Ga0181357_1000577_pt1 | contig 14070 bp, 28 predicted proteins | sample Fa13VDMM110DN_FD_130094 | JGI IMG/M metagenome (GOLD analysis project Ga0181357, IMG submission 130094) | Freshwater viral communities from Lake Michigan, USA - Fa13.VD.MM110.D.N | ecosystem: Environmental > Aquatic > Freshwater > Lake | place: USA: Michigan | collected 2013-09-24 | reverse complement strand
TTGAGTCTTAGATACAATAATGACTCGGGCATTAGGATTTGTTACAATTGTGTAAAGTGTATAGTTGGTAGTTATGGTTGTCGACTTAGCATGTTCAGGAGGAACATTGATAAGGATGCGCTTGGGGTCGCCTGGCTCGTAAGTCATACCTGATGGTTGCCATCTTGGCTCAACACCTTCGATAAGGTCTAGCCAGTTAAGTTGATGGTCAAAAAGGGTAGTGTCCAGGAACTGGGTTGAGAACTCGGGGTAGGTAAGGTTCTTAAGGTTTGACAGGTCAGCCTTGACCCCTTTGCCCGCTAAGCGTGCTTTGTCCGCTTTATCTTTAAAGTCTGAATCTACCATTGACCATTGACGGAAGGTAGTATCGTTGCGACCTACGGCTACCATAGCAGCGGTAATGGTTGCCCCATTTTCCAGTAACACTAGGACTTTGGCCTGAGCCTCGTCTTTTGGTACAGATTGTACCCCTGGTTTACGTCCCATTACAATCCCCTAAAAACGCCTTATTAACGGTTGGGTTAAACGGCAGAATTATCCCAATATGATTATATATTATATATTATTTATTAGGATTTCGGATTAAAGGAGAAATCCTTGTTATATAATTTTTTTTATTATACTATAGATAACCTGTTCAAACACCCTAAACCGAACTACGTTCGGGTATAATTCTTTTATAATGTCCGTTTTGTACACATATCCCCCACTAATATAACAGAAAATTATGGGTAGACACTATATAGGTGTCCCGCGACCAAATTAAGTAACCCTGCCGTCAAATGAAATGTCGATTTGTCGACAAATTGATAAATATATTTATCGGTAATGAGATGATTCGAACGTATGTTCGAGATGCGACTATCCCCTCAGCAGACTCTCAGCAAACACTCAGAATTATAGGGCTAAGTTATCCACAGGTTTATCCACAAAGTTATCCACATGTGGACAGCCAACAACGCGGTCGGGCGTGTCGCCAACACAAACGATTCGAACAGATGTTCGAACGATTACCCTAGGTCGCGATTATCCCTTATGTCCGATTTGCCTATCTTGTACTAATATGATACAATAAGTCTGATAGATACCTTATGCCCTAAATGTCGCTATATAATATAGTGAAAAATAAATCGGCGAAATGGTGTTGAAATCCTAGAATCCATGCTAAAGTTCTCTTATCGGGAATCGCCCGATACTTTAAAAAAAGGATAAAAAAATGACCGCAAAAGAAAAGGCTCCAAAAGCAGTTAAAATCACTACTTTCGACACATCACTTCAAACTTCTTATGCCGCTTATATCGAATCGGCAGAAGATCAGAATATCGCTGGCTTGAATTTCATCACCGAACTCAATGAAATGATGTCTGCTGGTTTGACTCAAGAAGTCGCAAAAGCCTCAATGAAAGAAACCGCAAAAGATGTCAAAATTAAGCCAGCAGTTTTAAATTCTCATGTGCCAGCAATCTCAACCGCTGGCTTTCTTATCGAACATTTCGACAAGGAAATCACCGATCACAAGGTAAGCGAGATTTTAACTCTGGCAGTTCGGGTCAATTATGATGTCAAAACTGCTAACGCAAAAAAGCACATCAAGCAATTCAAAACTATCGCCGATCTAAAAGAGGGAACCGCCACTAAGGCAGAATCTCAAGCCCGCGATAAGGGTGAGCAGATTGAATCCGATCTTGTGGAACTTGCGCCAGCAATTACTCTCGAATCGGTACTAGATGCGCTAGATGTATTTATCTCGACCAAGTCGCTTAAGGACTTAACTACTGCCGATCTTGCCAAACTTAATAAGGTAATCGGCAAGTTAATTACAGTTCAGAAAAACACTCAAGCCCTAGTTAAGTAATCCGACAGGCTCAAGCCCTCGACTCCGAAAGGGGTCGGGGGTTTAGCCATGCCCGAAAAATCCGACACAAACTTTTGAGGCGCACGAGTACGCGCACGAGTACGCGCATGGCGCACAATTTTTTCAACACAAACCACCACGCGCTCGGCTACGCGCATGGCGTAGTGCGCAGGGTTCGCTATATTATATAGTGGACAGGTCGCACGCTTGACAAAGGGGCTTCCATAGTGTATAGTTGTACTTGTAAGTGAGAGATGCGGGGCGATAGTCGCTCTGCTATATAATATAGTGAGGGGTAAGCAAATGAACGATTTATTAACTAGACTTATCGCTAACGCGGAAGTCGCAAAGAATATCCAAGCCGAAGCAGACCGCGCTAAGGCACTCTACGAATTAGGCGTTATCAAAATGGCTGAGTCACGAGCCACCTATGAATAAAGATCGTGTGCTTAAAACTATCGCTTTACGCGAAGAGGGCATGATTACTGAGTCCGAGATGTGGCAGGAGATTCTAGAAACTTCTGCTTATGTGCTCAGGCTGTTAGAAGTGAGCGCAGAGTGAGTCGCCCACCGACTCCTGACGAAATTAGGGCAACGAACCCTAATATGACTATGGAGTGCGACAAGTGCCGCATAGTCATGAACGCTAACGCTGATTTCGGAACTTTCGATAACATGCTAACCATGACCATGTCTGGTGGGTATGGTGAATATGTGGACACAGTATTCATACCGACTAAAGAGATAGAGTTCCGCTTGTGCCACAAGTGCGCTCATGAACTCATGAGAACATACTTTGGCGAGTGGGAAACCTCTGGCTGGCATCCGCGCACAGAGGATAAATACTGTGACGGGTACAGGATTGATTGGGATGTCGAACTTGACAAACAGGCGGCTTTCCTCTATGATAAGAGTATTGGGGAATAGTACGGAGTGCGAGCGGTCTAGCCCGTACTGGTGGCTCACGAAGGGTAGTTACGCAGGTTCGAGTCTTGCGGTGAGCACGAGTGTATCGGTATGTTTGGTCAATCAGCAGGGAAACCTGAAATGATGTCGAACGCGGTCTACGCTTGCCATACCATAGCGAATACCGATACACTCACTCATGTGATTGCTATATAATATAGCGACACTTAATCGAAAGGTAAGCAAATGAAACTGATTAACTTAGAAGTGAGTGAGTGGGGCATTGACCTCGAAACTTACTTCGGAGATATTTACTTGTATCACCGCACTTGGATGCTGGCGCTTGGCTTAGTTGCTGTGCTGTTGGTAGCCAAACTAATCAGAAAGCGAGCACGATAATGTCTAATAGCGAACTAGAGTTCGATGCTGAGTATTTCGTAGATGACCTAACTGATGAAGAGATTATCGAACTGGTCGAACTTAATGAGTGGGAACCTGACTTCGACAGTGAAGATGAGGAGTTCTAATGTGGACTGTATGGGTGGGTGGTAGCGAGATGAACTCTCACTTAATATCCGAAGGTCAAGCCATCTTGACGGCAACTGATTGGCTAATGCGTGGCTATAGTGACGTAGCAATCGAGGAGATAAAATGATTACACTCACGCTTACCGAAGCAGAAGTGAACGAGATACGCAAGGCTCTGGCTGCCCAAGAGGTTGGGTATCGTGGGCATGGGTTTAAGGCGCTTGAGAATCTAGTAGCCGACCTGCGTAGCAAGATAAATGATGTGGTGCTTGACGCTAACGATATGTTAGTGTAGTATTATCCCTGTAAGATCAACCAACTAGTAGAAAGGTAAGTCAATGTTAGAAGATGATGATGTAACTGGCGTTCTATGCGACGATTGTAATTGCTTGGTAGACCCAGATGATTCTATCGGAACTAATGACGGCAATACTCTGTGTACCAATTGCGGTGTCACCTGTGATAACTGTAACTGGATAGGCAGCCGCAATAATGATAACTGGTTCGATATAGACGGCAATAACGAAATCTGGTGTGACACTTGTACCGAGAATCATGCCAGTTGGTGCGAGAGGTGTGAGGAGTACAGCACCAGCGGTCACTTCTACATTAGAGATGTTGGCGAGTCATGGTGCGATTCATGTACCGAGAATCGTGCCTCGTACTGTGATGATTGTGATGATTACTACGCTGACGGATGTCAGAATTGTGACGAGAGAGGTAGGGATATTCATGACTACCAGTACCGCCCCGACCCTATCTTTCGCTCAGTAGAGGGCGAGAGCACCAAGTTATACTTCGGTATTGAGATAGAAACTGAGGTAAATAGGAGTGGCTACGATATTAGTGCCTGCTCTGAGTATGCTGCTCAACTTGAGCATGAGCATGACCTTGCTTATCTCAAGCATGACGGCTCGCTTAATAATGGGTTCGAGATAGTTACGCACCCAGCCTCACACGCTTACTATATGAAAGAGGATAACCCTCTATGGGAAACGCTAGAAACCTTACGCCAACGCCCTTATGCTATGAAATCATGGGATACGGGTACTTGTGGACTTCATATCCATATCTCACGAGCAGGGTTTAGTAGTGGCGCACACCAGCACCGCTTTCTCCAACTGGTATACAGTAACCCAGAGTTCTACTCTACCCTTGCGGGTCGAGAGGCTAGTCATTGGGCTAAGTTTGATGATGTAATACGAGCAGAACGCGAGTATGACCCTTGGGGTAGCACTAAAGGCTACAAGCAATGGCGCTCATACAAGCACAAGTTAGTACGCCATAACGATAATTGTAGTGACCGCTACTCTGCGGTTAATACTCTCAATCGCCACACGCTAGAGATGAGAATCTTTAGGGGTAGTATCAACGGCAAGGTAGTCAAAGCAGCACTAGACTTAGCGCACGCCAGCGTTGAGTATACGCGAGAGTTACGAGTTCCAGATGTATGGGCTGACGCACTAATAGCCGAGAACTTCATGGAATATATCAAGATGAATATAGAGTTATACCCAGAACTAAATGAGCGCATGAACAAATTGTTCACGCTTACAAACGCGGAATAGAGGATAGAAGATGTGTTTATTATTAGTGGCGCAGCCTAACAGCACGCCAAAGAAAAAGGATTTAGAGTGTGCTTCATGTAACAATCCTCATGGTTTCGGCTATGCGGTAATCGCTGGCGACAAGATCATCTCTGGTCGCGGTATGTCTGCTAAGAAAGTTATCAAGGAGTTCTTAGCGGTACGCAAGCAGTTCCCCAATAGTTTTGCCATGTACCATGCTCGCTTGGCTACACATGGCGTCAAGAATGCGGATAACTGCCACCCGTTTAAGGTGGGCGACGATTCTCGTACTTATCTAGCGCACAATGGCATACTTGATGTGGATATTCATGCTACTGACAAGCGTAGCGATACGCGTATCTTTGCCGAGGATATTCTGCCTAAGTTCGGCGGTGTCAAAGGCTTAGATGATGACAATACTTGGATAATCCTTAGCAAGTGGGCTTCTGGTAACAAGATTGCGGTGCTAACTGTTGACCCCAATGCCAATGATGCCTGTTATATCATCAACGAGAAGTCAGGTGTCTGGGATAATGACGGAATCTGGTGGAGTAATGACTCATACAAGCCTAGTGCTTGGTCGAACTACTGGGGTGGTGACATATCGAAAGAGAGTTCGGTCTACCCCTATACGGCAGGTAGTGTCGAACGTATCGAGGATGCGCACACACAGTTCGAATGTCCGTCATGTCTAGGTATGGCGTACGAGGATGCTAATCCTTACTGGTGTGAGTTCTGTAATACCTGCTTCGATTGTAGCGGTACTTTCAACGATACCTGCCTGTGCTGGACACCCGAGAACAAACGATATGCCCATAGTGGCAAAGAAGGGGTAGGATACTACAATGGCAACTTCGACTTCTAAGGTAGAGGTGACACCAGCCCTATACGGCATGGATGTTCACAGTTATATCACGCTTACTAAAACAGACGAAGGGTTGGTACCCTATGGCACCTTCGCTACGCTTGATGAGGCTATGGTTTGGGCAAAGCAACTAACCAACGCTACGATAGTTCCTGTATACTATCCAGCATACAATAGGGGGTAAATATGTTACGAATAACTGATGAGAATATGCGCACTTACTTGATAGATGTGATAGCAGCGTTGCTGTCCGACACAAACCACCAGCACGATAAACTTATCGCGCAAACCAGACTAATGCTACAGATGTTGGAGGACTAATGAATATAGACCCTAAAGAACTACTGGAAACTTATGATATAAACCTGTACGATACTCGGACTACTGGAATTATGAAGGAGTTTGAGTTAGTTAACCCTCTCAATAATCAATCCTTTACTGGTCGGCTGTATTGGAATGAGAATGACGGCTATGACATCTATTGGGATAAGCATGCGCCAGAGTTGGCTAAGCGTGACTACTTCGAGTCAGCCTTAGATGCTGCTTTAACTACTCAGGCTTCACTATATAATATAGTGGATGAAGTGTGAACGGGAAGTGTACGGGTCACCCAGACCCAGACATGTGGTTCCCTGAGTTTCCACCCAATCGACCGAGTATGAGTAGCACACTAGCACTAGCAGAGAAAGTTAACGAGGCTATTAGCCTTTGTAAGTCCTGCCCTTCTATGGTAGAATGTGATAGTGAAGGTAATAAGCCCGAGAACCGTGCCTATGGCATATGGGGTGGCGTACTAGCAGGAGAAAGATTACTTGAGTTAGGCATCAAGCGTGATGAACTGCCCAACTGGGCACCCGAAACATCTGCGATAGATTTATATAATCGCCTGTCGCCTTGGTTAGAGGAGTGATGAGTGAAGCGAATCGTAACAGTAGTGTTAGTCGCTGGGCTGTTGGTGATACTACACCAACCTAAAACTGCCGAGCCAGTCCAAAGGGAATGGACTGTAGCGGATAGTAAATCATACGCTAGGGTCAAACTCTATGCGTGGGCAAAAAACCAGTACGCTTGTCTAGAGAAAATGTGGACACGCGAGTCCAATTGGAGAGCCAATGCGTACAATCGTCAGAAGGTAATGGGTCGCAACGCTTACGGAATACCCCAAATACTTGGGCTAAAGCGTGGCACTCACCCAACAAGGCAAATAGACAAAGGGCTGGAATATATCACGCACAGGTATGGAACACCTTGTATGGCATGGAAATTCCACCAGCGGAAGGGTTGGTACTGATGCGACGGGAAGCGTGTCAGTACCGCCCAACACAAACAAGGAGGCGCTATGCCAACGTATGATTACGAATGCCCAGGAGAAGGTGTAGTCATAGAACTATCTCTACCCTTTGACCATGAGCGACCCGCATGTAACACCTGTGGTGCGCCTATGGAACGCGTTTACACAGCACCAGCAGTAAAGTTCAATGGCACAGGTTTCTACAGCACAGGAGGCTAAATGGAATACAGCAAAGAAGAGGCGCTTGAGCGCCAAAGGTTGATCGATAGCATCACTAAGAATCTGTCCGAACTAGACCTAAAGAGCAAAATGGAGTTAATTATGGACTGGGACGATAGCAAGGAGGCAGAGATAGAAGCGGTAGACGGGTACGAGAATTGGTCAGACCCCAACGAGTGGGAGGATAGACCATAAAGTTATTTGGTATCCTCTTTGTCATTGTCTCGCCCGCTATTCTCCTCGGAGTAATCGTCGGCGCTTATAACTTCGTCTGGTTCCTCGGTAACTTTATCAGCGGTATCTTTATCTAGCCAAGGTCGAAAACCGCCCATGCGAGTAATCAACTTACGAATAGCACGGTTATGGCGCATACGCGCCGCATCTTCACTAGGTAGTTTCATCTCAGCAGCAATAGCACCGAAATCTAGGGACTCAGCATATTTGTAGAATAGTATCGACCTATCCTCCGTACTCAACTTAGAGTATGCTGATTTGATTTCAACCATCATCGCCATCAGGTTACCACCTTCTGATGGTGCTGGTGGTTTCCCTGTTTTACCAAGATTTAAAATTGGAAGCACAGTCATTTCACCGCGTAAGATTCCAGGAAGCATGGCTTCAATAACATCTGCCTCGTAATAGAATAGGTCAGACATTTCGTATCCACCTACACGAGCCTTCCACTTCTGGCAATAGTCCAGCGCTTCATTGCGCAGCGAACGATAGATTAAATTCTTAGCATCCTTCGGGCCAATTGCTTCCCACTCGTTTAACTTGTTGGGGTGTTCGAGAAACCACTTGTACAATGATTGTTTAATATCATCTAACTCAACCATACTGTACTTTTTATGGTACTCTGCTGCCACACTAATTACAATGTAGTCCCAAGGTTCAATACGATTCCAATCCATTATCCCCAACGCTTACCTTCCACAATAAATGACCCGTCCTTCTGAATAGGGATAGTAACTGGAACTACTGTGCGACCATCAACATAGAGCATACCGAAACCCTGTTGCCATGTGAATAGACCACCCTTAATATACTTAGCATCCTTATACTTCATCAGGTTGCCCACTTCCATGCCCCATACTGTTTGAGGTGTTGAAGTTCCGTATGCTTGAGTGTGATGCGCTAAGCCCATGCGGTGCGTGTGTCCGCACACTACTGACTTGCCTGTGCGCATGGCTAAACCTAGGGCTGTGAGCCCACCAACAGACTTCATAGAGCCTTCATCACCGTGCATTAACAACCAATTAGGTGCTAATTCATACGGCTTAGTATGGTATGTAGCGCCAATTTCAGGTAGGCGCAGGAACTCTGGAAGTTCTAACTCAGGCAGTCCCAGCAGGCCAGGAGCACGCATCATTACTGTATTATATAGTCGATCAGTATGATTAGAACGGATTATGTGCTTAACTTTAAGCGCTTCAAGTACACGTGTAGTTTCGTCGCGGTCTCGACCGATAGAGCGCTCATACTCTAGAGGTGTGCCTTTAGCCCACTTAGAAATAGTCTGCATGTCCATTTCATCACCAACTGAAACAACTTCGGTTGGCTTATACGCCTTGATAAACTTAGCAAGGTTATCTACGGCTCGCTTGTCATGATAAGGTATCTGTAAGTCAGACACACAGACTATTGTTTTCATGGCTTCTTTTTCGTCGCTTTCTTAACACGTCGTTTGTTCTCAAGCCCAACGTTCTTCTTCTTACTAATTACGCGTAGGTTAGCAATACGGTCGTCGCCTGCTCTACCCTTGTTATTCTTATGGTCTACTTCTGAATTCCTAGGCAAGGTTTTTCCAGTAGCATCTTCATAATCTTTGCGTGCTTTGTTAGTAGATGTAGTTTCAGTAGTGCCATCCTTTTTCTTACGCTTAATAACGTAGATAGGGCGGCCACCATTTGCCTTGCTGCCTTTATATGGCCCGAAGATTTTCATTACTTATCCCACTTATCTCTTAGTAGTAGCATGCCGATAATGGCGTAGTTCGCCATATCTTTGAATGAATCCTCAAGACTTTCATGTTCAGGCTCATTCTTTGAATCAACTAAATTGTTAATGCGTGCTAACTTATCGTGCATCCGTACGCGTAAGCCGTTGATAGCACCGCCAGGAGCATCGGCAATATTACGTGGGCCGTAGTCGCGGTGCTTAGAAAGCAGCAGCGACATAAGTTCATCGTATATAATCCTTACTTCGTCTGCGAATTCAAGAGTGGGACGCTTAGGTTTATACTCAATTGATTTTCCTTGATGTGGAAACTGGTCACCTTTAATCCTTGGCTCACTAAGTGATTTATAATTTGCCATATTTCTTCACGCTCCATTTTCGTTGTCATCGGATTCATTTTCTAGTAATTCAGCCAGAGCATCATCGAAGTCTGACATTTGTTCACGTACTACCATATCTTCTATAATAGATTTTACTATTCCTGGGCTTGCTTCTGCTGCGTATAGTGTTGCATATGTTGATTGAACAATTGAACTAATCATCTCTGGTTCATCAAGATGACCATAGATACAACGCAGTAACGAGCCAACCATAAGCGTATAACCGCCAGGAAGTATTAATTTAGGGTCAAACTCTTCTTCACCATACTCAAGTAGGTGGTCGGTAGCCTCAAAGATGTCATCAAAGTGTTGACCACACTCCTGACAAGGTGGGATAGGATCAAAATTCATCAGTAGTTAACCCCATCTTCTCTCGAATAAATCCCGCACCAAACTTGACGTAACAACTATTAACATCTTCTCCGTCTGGCATGGAGATGACTGTAACTGGCAGTTCCTTGGCAAGACCATTGGCAAATTCTTTTCCTGGTTGGTCACCATCTGCAAAGATAAAGACTCGTTCAAAGTCAGCAAGTAGTCGTGTGTAATGTTTCTTCCATGAGTTCGACCCTGGAACTCCAACGCAAGGAATGCCAACACACTTAGACATAGTAATGGTATCAAGTTCACCTTCGCACACCCCAATCCAGTCACCTGCTATTTCAATATCTAATACATTGTACATCTTGGTCTCAGCGCCAGCCATACCCATATACTTAGGCTCTACTGCTGGGTTGAGAGAACGAAATCTAATATCAACTACGCCAGTCTTAGTGATGTAGGGGATTGCTAAGCGACCTTGGTACTGCTCATGACCTGCTTCTGGGTCAACGACGACGCCTAATCGCGCCACTCGCGCTACTTCCCTTGTTATTCCCCGACTTGCTAGGTAATCTTCCGCCTGAAAGATGCTTCCCGCGTACTTGGCTGTGGCTCTCCCCAGTAATTCCTTCTGCGAAAGACTTTGCTTCACGTATGTCTACTCTCTCTTGTCTTGCGATAATTTGGATACTATTGCCATTCATTCCGCAAGCGAAACAATTAAATAGATTATCCTTGGTGTTAAAACTAGCACTTGCGTGCGAATCATTGTGGAATGGGCACTTGATAGTCACCTGCCCTGATGAGCGAGTAATGTTTGCGCCGTAATGTTTTAGTACTGCTACAATATCTGGTAAATCATCATCCGAATACATCGCCCAACCTCATAACTAAATACGCATCATCTATGGACTTGCCTCTGGCTTTAATTACTACTGCTGCCATTACTTCGTTGCGCTTCTTGCCTCTTGCCTCCGCATAATGCGATGCTTCTGTTTGAGCCTCTTTCGTCCAACCGCTGAGGTCAATAGCGTTGCCCGCCCCTGGGGCTTTACACTCGATAACTCCAATGCTTCCGAGAAAGTCAGCCCTAACAGCGACATCACCCTCATCCTTCGCACCCGCACGAGCAAGTCTTTCAGCATCATAACCCTTAGAACGGAACCAATCACGTATGTCAGTTTCAAATGTTGCTCCTCTAGCCTTATGGCTTTTTCTAGTTGTCAACTAAAACTCCAAGTTCTAATAAATCCATTGAGTACAAGTTCTGTGGTGGAACGTACCAAGTTGTTTCGTTGTATCTGAACTCGTCTTTCTTACATTGACTTCCATGTGACCAACCAATTGCTCGGTATGGTGTACCTAGCCAATCTGGTGCTACACGCCTTGTCTTATGGCGCATGCCGTCTGCCATTAGAATATAAACTAAAGAATCATCATCGCGATTAGTGTATCTTAACTTAGGTTGGTCACTAAATGTATAGCGCACTTCACCAAGTCCAGGAATATCTAACTCTGTTTTCCATTTATTAAAATGTGGTACAAAATCTGTTTTGCCAACCATACGGGCAAATGCTAACTCACTACCAGCAGCAACAGCATGTTGCCATAGTTCCCAAAGGTCTCCCTCTGAGTAGTTAACATTCTTGGTTGGGTCTCCAAAGTATACTCTTTGTCTTTGGTATCCCACTTCTACCGCAATCGCTTCCTCTTGCGTAGTTAAAGCGTATGATGTAATCATGCGTTCTCTGGAATATCTTCTATGTACATGTATTCTGGGTTAAATGCTAACCAAGTCATTAGACTTCCGTTTGCATCTGCTCTTCCATAACGATTTTTGACAGACGCCACGCCCATTGATGTGCCGACAGTTCCGAGCGTACATATGAGCGCAGGGAGTTGAGAGACCTTACCTTGGATAGCCGACCTCGGTTGACAAGGATTTCCAGGTACTGCTTCCGAAGTGTGATGTAATACGACAATCGCTGCGTTAGTTGCTCTCGCAAGGTACTTCAACTCCTTCATAATTGCTCGCATAGATGCGAACTCCTCGCCACCATCGGTGGCTACATCCATTAAGTTATCTAATACAATAAGAGTTGGGGGTGAACCCCACAGTTCCTCAAATGCTTGTACTTCTTCATCAATATCTTGTAATGTGGGTGATGATTCGAACGACCAGACTATGTGGCTTCCTTTTTGAAGGACTGCTTTAGTCCAACCAACATCAGTATTAAGTTTCTGTTCAACATCGCTCTGGCTCTTGCCAGAAATCATAGATGCTAATCGCATAGCCATTGTGTGTGCGTTAGTATCTGCTGATATATACAAGGTTGGAACATTAGTTTTGAGTGCTAATGCTAGGGCAAGTGTTGATTTACCTGCTCCTGGAGCACCAGCAAACATAGAAACTTCTGAACGCCGTATGATAATCTTGTTCGCTTCGAATGCCTTAAAGCAACTAGGTAGGGGTTCGCCACCAATAGAGGCTCGTCCCACAGACCTGACTAGTGTGCGCATTGTATCCCCTTCCCTAGTTGCTTAAAATGGAAATAGTTCTTGTTCTAGTTGACTGGCTTGCATTGGTCGGCTCCCTGCGGAAGCGGACATACCCACATCGCGTACGGATTTCCCGTCTTGCTGGAGATTCCCGACTTGTACTTGCGAGCCCCGTGTACGCATGTCGGCCCCGTTGTAGGGGCTGCCGTAACTGGTGCTACCGCTGCCTGGGGTGGTACGAATGAGGGCGGTGGCGCGGTGTCTGGCGTGGTACTCGGCATCGATAAAGGGGCTGCCACCGACGCACCTGCGAGCAATTTCCGCACGGCTGCAATTTGGGTAGCATAGTCTCCTATGCCTTCAAGCAATACACTTAGTTCATCTGCGCTATTAGCACGGACATTGATTAAATCACCGCTTGCGCTTTTGTAACTGACCTGCAACTTCCATTCTTCGCTCATTTATATCTCCTTTTTAGTACTGAACTGGCAATGCGCTGTGAGTCCACAGCGGTATTGGCAATTATTAGTGTTAGGTAAGAATACACCAGCCTTGCGTGCCTTGTCAAAGCCTTCAACTAGGTACTCCATCTTGTCGTATGAATACTGCGACAGGTCTACCATCTCAACAGTATTGCTACCGCGAGACATGTAGTAGTTGCCCCAGTTCACTTCTACGCCAAAAGTCTGTTCAAGCCCGAGTTTGTAGAAGCCTAACTGGAGAGTGCTGGTTGGTACTTGCTGTGAGGTCTTGAGGTCTACAATGACCAGTTGACCATTGACCTCAAAGACTCTATCGATAAACATCTTGATTGGTACACCAGCAACGATAGGTGTTAGCCCTAGTTCTACCGCTGGCTCACCTTGGGGGGTGGTCCAAATCTTCCAGTTAGGGTTAGCCTTACGCCAGTTGATATAGTTCTCGACCCACATTGGCCCAGTAGATTGCCAGAACTTTTCATCTTCCTTGTTAGGATTAGCCTTGGTAGCACGACCACCAACGCGAGCATTGGTTAGGTCGATGTCACCTTTGGACTCAGCCCATGCCTTGTCCCAAAGTACTTGACTCATAGGTTCTCCTTGTCGTACAATTCACAGGCAAGGTGGAAAGCGGAACCTCCGACAGACCACACCGATGGCTCTTCTTGCTTATTGAGTAGTCTACCTAGGTAGTATTGATACCCGCAGTCCACGTAAGTGGTAAATGCGGAGTATGATATATGCTCTGGTAAGTCATATTCTTCTAGTTGGATTGTCATATTTTGATTATACCTCAACCAAGGTTGGGTGTCCAGTAGTTTGTGTTGAGATAACTACTAGACAGATAACAATTGATGTGTGTATACTTACATACAAGAACATATAATGTATATAAAGGCCTTCGGCCTAATATGTACATAATATATAATTACTATATCTAAGGAGTACTATGTCCACATTATGGTCTGTGTTTTATGGTGTGCTATTGGCAAATATTACCTTTTACCTGTTCGACCTAGCGGTAACGGCTATCAAGTCAGCCAAGAATAAACGAGATTTGAACCTACTCTGGGAGAGTATTGAGGACTTTGAGGACGACGATTAACCCTTAGAAATGACAAAAGACCCCCTCGCCCTAGGATAATACCTAAGGTAAGGGGGTTTCTTGTCTCTACGGGGCTGCTAGAGCCCTATATGAGTACTA
>Ga0181357_1000576_pt1 | contig 14091 bp, 17 predicted proteins | sample Fa13VDMM110DN_FD_130094 | JGI IMG/M metagenome (GOLD analysis project Ga0181357, IMG submission 130094) | Freshwater viral communities from Lake Michigan, USA - Fa13.VD.MM110.D.N | ecosystem: Environmental > Aquatic > Freshwater > Lake | place: USA: Michigan | collected 2013-09-24 | reverse complement strand
GTCAACAATGTTTGATCGGGAAAGAAAGATGCCGCACTATTGACTATTGCATCAAACTGATGCAATTGCAAAAATCTTTTTACTTCCGCCGAATCTAACAAATTTACAACGTCTCTGGTGACCGGAATTACCTCATAGTTGGGCATGAGAAAATCTCTAAGAGTCGATCCGATGAATCCATTGGATCCTAGAAGTGCAATTTTCACTTAGTGGAAAGCCCCGGGTTATTCTTTAATCAACGGTATGATCATTTCGTTGGCTAATTCTTCTGCACTCAAAAACGGATAGAGATCCTCCAACGGTCCACTATATGCAATGCCATCTGATCGAATTTTTACCGCACTCTTTGGAATTAATTCTTGAAATTCCTTCATGGTAAATTCAGCAACCAATGGCCCCTTGTGTGTCAATACATCTTGTATCCACTGGTCTAAATTCCTGGAAGTTTTTATTCTCGTAAATTCAAATCCAAATGCTTTGCTTATTAATTCAAAGTCAGGAAAGGTGACACCAGAATTGCGACCACACGCACTGGCTTCGCCATTACTTTTGTATAGTGCATTATGTGTGTGTTTGATTGTTAGGTATCCGTTATTGTTGACTATAAAAATCTTGATGTCTAATCCTAAGTTTTTCATTGTTTGAAATTCTTGCAAGTTCATCATCAAACCGCCTTCGCCTACAATCAATACCACTGGCCGATCTGGAGATCCCAATTTGGCTCCGATAGCACCTGGCAATCCAAAGCCCATCTCGCCTAGGCCGGTACTGGTCATTATTCGTTGACCTTCTTTGAGTTTAATTCCAGCATGAGTGCAAGTTAAACTGGTGCCCATGTCAGTCACGATCACATGATCTTTTTCTAAATATTTGCTTAATTGTTCGATAAACCAATAACTGTTAATTCCTTCTTCGTCTAGATCAACTGGTGGAGTAGCCATCGGATATTTTGCTTGCCAGCGTTTATATATTTGTTTCCATGCATCAAATTGAGTGTGATCAATTGTTGTTTTATGTAATTCAGTAGACATAGCATCTATGAAGTCTGATACATTGCCCAACACAGGAATATCAATATCAAATTTAAATTTTGCTAATTCAACTGGATCTATTTCTACAATAACTTTTTTAGCCGCTCTTGCAAAATACTGATCATTGAACCCACGTTGCGGTAATGCAACTCTGGTGCCTAGCGTAATTAGTAAATCACAATTTTGCAAAGCCAGATTAGCAAAACGTTGACCATAAGTTCCTGCACGACCAACAAACAGTGGATGGTCATCGGGTACTAAGTCGGCCGCCTGCCAAGTTACTAATGCAGGAACTCCTAGTGTTTCTAATAATTTACGAAACTTTTGTTCTGCACCGCTTAATCGAATACCGTGCCCGACCCATAGTAACGGTCGTTTGGCATTTTTAATTAATTTGATGGTTGCAGTTGCCTGGGCAGTCATGTCAATGCTTGGCGAGTGTGGCGGAACAAATCCATCTAATTTTTCAGGATCGACTTGAGCCCATTGAAGATCTTGTGGTATATCTATCCAAACTGGTCCAGGACGACCACTATATGCTTCATAAAATGCTTTTTCCATTACATAGCGTATGTTATTTGGATTGGTTAACAGAGTACTATATTTTGTAAGAGTTTTAGTTACGTTAACCATATCTAACCCTTGCACACCTTTGCCACGCATCTGATTTGGCGGGTTTATATATTCTGAATTTTCTTGTCCGGCAAAAACAAATAATGGTAAACTATCTAGATGGGCATCTGCCAATGCTATAATTATATTACTTGCTCCAGGACCACCTGTTACCATCATCACTGCTGGTTTATTACTACTACGCATATATGTTAACGATGCCATAATACCTGCTTGTTCTATGTGTGGACACACATAGTTGATACCAGCATCACTAACACTCTGTATTAATCGAATGCTACCTGATCCTGTGATTGCAAACACAAGATCAACACCTTTATCTTTAAGAAATTTGGATATATAATCACTAACTTTCATTGTCGTTCCTTTACAAATATAAACTCATAAAACCATCTACTTTCTCGCCAATGTACGAAATTTGTTCAGGAGTAATAACAGGACTAGTGCCATGAAAATACGTGTGTGTCATTGCATGTGTGGCATTAGGAAAGTTATCCTTGGCTCGCTGCGGATCCATCAAATGGCTATAGGCCGGTTGCAACATAATATTTCCTGCAAAATATGGACGTGTTTGAATCAGATTCTCTTCTAAATAATCCACAATGTCGCTGCGATGTAATCCAGCATCTTTGCGTACAGTTACAGGGAAAGCAAACCAGCTGGGGTCTGATCGATCCTGGGCACGTGGCAGATGGAACCATTGCTCGTACTTCTCATAGATGTCGAACAGCAATTGGTAGTTACGACGGCGCAGGGCATGAATCTCTGGCAGCTTCTTTAACTGCTGTAGTCCCATGGCTGCCTGCAGCTCAATGGGCTTGAGATTATAACCTATCTCGTCGTACACATACTTGTGATCGAATACCTCGTCCGGCAGAGTAGGAATCCAGTTATCGAATCTTTTGCCGCAGGTGCCACACTTCAGTTTGTTGGCTTCAGGACCCACACAATAGCAACCACGGCCCCATTCACGGAAACTTCTGAGTATGACATCTGTTTGTGGGTCACTGGTGGCAACAAAACCGCCCTCGCCCATGGTCATGTGATGTGCTGGATAGAAACTGCAAGAAGCCATGAGTCCGTAACTGCCCAGAGGGTTCCCGTCGTAAGTACTGCCCAATGCATCGCAGCAATCCTCGAGCAATACTAATTTATATTTTGAAACCAACTCCATGACCTGATTCATGTTAGGAGGATTACCTAACACATGGGCAAATGTAATAACTTTAATATAAGGATCGTCTGCAAGTACTTTTTCCGCTTGTTCTAGATCGATGTTTAATGTATCTAGCTCTATATCTACAAACACCGGTTCAAATCCTACTTGCAATGTAGGATTCAGAGTAGTTGGAAAACCTGCAATAGGCATCAATACTTTGGTGCCTTTGGGAAAGTTATACCCACGTTTGCTGGTCAAGGCACTCATCATCAACAGATTGCTGCTGCTGCCCGAGTTGGTTAGTATTCCGTGTGTTTTTCTAAATTGTGCTGGAAACTGTTGTTCAAACTGTACGGCCTGGTCACCCATGACCAACCATCCCTTGAGTAGGTTTTCCACAGCGGCCACATATTCTCTGCTGTCGTAATAGGCACCGGCATAATTCACAAAGTCCCGGCCGGCTACCCAGACAAGACTGGCCTGTTTTTGATCAATGTATTCTTGAACAGCATCCAATATATGTTTCATATTTGTGCGCTGAGTTGTTTCATAAAATCAATAGTGGATTGGCTACCACGACTGCCGTGAAAGTGTATGATGTGTGCTTGGTCAAAGTTCAGATTATTCCATTGTTCGTACCATAGTATCACGTTAGGGTCAAGATTTCGCAAGGTCGGTGCCTGAAAGGCCAACTGTGGTTGTAACACATTGTCCATGTGTATGCCTTGACTCCAAAACATCACATTGTGTCTGTATTGATCAAATCCCCATTGTAGGTTGTCAGCATGTTGTCTGTTTTTCATATAGTCTTCGCCCAGATCCCATACCTGCTGGCTCATTGTGTGCGGATACCAGCGCACATCGTCATTGAACAGCATGGGCAATCCTGGACAACTTCTTGGTTCTGAACAATTGAACATTCTAAACTCTGGAAAGCTATCATTGAATATTGAGGTAGGTTTCAACATCAATGTGTCAGCACCAACCCACAGAATGTTACAAGGTTCTTTGTGCCATAACTCTTTCATGTTGTACCAATTTTGCATACAGGCAGTATCAACGTCAGGCACTGCACCATCCCATACTACAACTTCAAAGGGTTCTGTAACAAATTTTTGATATGATGCCAGAGCCATTTGCCACATCTCTTGATAGGCCAGATATAGGTCTGTTCTTTTTTCCATCAGGCTGCCGGCTTGTATTGGACGAAGGGCAGTCACTAAGTAGTTTTTTACCATATGAAATTTTCCTTGTAATATTGTACTACCGCCGACAGCTCTGTGTCGAAGTCTGCTGTAGCCGACCAGCCCAGACTCTTTAATTTTGTATCATCTATGCTATATCTAACATCCTGGCCAGCTCGTTGCGAATCAATCACATAATTCTGCCATGTGGATTCAAAGTCTTCTATTGGCCCAAAGTATTTAGACAGAATCTTTTGCACCACAACACGATTTGATAATTCTGTATTGCCGGAGATGTTGTATATTTCATTCTTAACCCCGGCATCAATAATAGCAGCAACAGCCTGTACTGTGTCAGTAACGTGTAACCAAGTGCGACGAGGTTCTCCGCGATCGTGCAGGTCTATAGGCTTGCCTAGTTCTAAATATTTCACACTCTTAGGTATTAGTTTTTCTACATATTGTCCGATGCCGTAGTTGTTTGTAGGACGAACAATCACATAAGGTATTCCGTGTGTGCGGGCCCATGCATTGATCAGCATGTCTGCAGCAGCCTTTGATGCTGAATAAGGATTGCTGGGATTCAGCATGTGTTGTTCTGTGTGAGATCCTGATTCAATGTCGCCATAAACTTCATCTGTGGAAAAATGCAGTAATACTGGACGTTTGTGAACAGGTATCGCACGCATCAGTTCTAGTATATGGTGTACACCGCAAACATTGCTTTTGATAAAAATATCACTGGCCATGATTGAATTGTCTACGTGTGTTTCTGCTGCGGCATTAATAAAGTAATCGCAGTCGCGCAAAGGTACTAGGTCGTTTATATCTTGTGGTAAAAATGTAAAGTTCGAGTATTGATTAAACTTGGTCAACCAAGACTGATTGCTGGCATAGGTCGTCTTGTCCACACCAATTACATACCATCCGCGGTCCAGCAGAAGTTGTGTAATGTGTATGCCTATGAATCCCAGGCATCCAGTTACATAAAGAACTTTCTTCACAACTTTCTTGCCTTTACCAACAGGTGCCATCCCAGATATTCTTTTACAGCATCACGCATGACAGGTTCCATGGCTTCGAACCACGGTTCTAATTCAAATATGCCTTGTTTGTATTTTGCTACATTATACATGAAGCAGTGGTCCTGTCTAATACGTTCGATCTTGTATAATCCTTGCATCAGATCTTCGATTTCTTCGCGAGTGTAGGCTTCTGCATATGGACAGCCGGCCTGTGCTTCAAACTGATCCAGACCTTTTTGTATCATGGCATACTTCCAGGAGTTGCGTGCATATACCATGAACCTTAGTTCTGCTGCAGAGTTCATGACTGTGCTGATATTTTTCAAGTGATCACGCATGCCCGGAAAATGGTGTAGTACACCGTAACTGTAGACCAGATCAAACTGACCCAATTCTTGCAAGGCTTTCACATCTGTTACATCACAATGCAAAAACTCGCCTGGTAAACTTAGTGTATGAAATCTCTGACGACAAATATGTAAACTTTCTTTTGAAAGATCAATGCCTACGTACTCAGCACCGTGTCTGACAAACTGCTCTGCATCTGTGCCAATACCGCAACCAATCTCTAACACACGAGCGCCGCGCCATAAGTGAAAGCCGGCAAAGTCCAAGATATGTGGCTCTGCACGATAGCGTTTGGCAGTGACTGCTTCAAAGTATTCTGCAGTGCCAATGGGATGGTCACTGTGACCTATGTTACAAGGTTGACGATTCCAGTATTCTGTAATTCGTTGTTTAATATCTAATGTCATTTTGTTTTATATTGCGACAATTGTTTATTAGGATCGCATTCGGGCCCGCACATCTTGGCCCAGGGATCTTGTTTACCGTCAAACACATTGCGAAACCATTCAGTGTCCTGATCAATGGTTTTAAGATATGTGTTGATTGTTACACAATCAACTGCTCTTCTTTTTCTCCAAGAGTTGTGATTAAAATCTTGTGGGTGATTGTGATTACCTTCCAGCATAGGACGATTTTTAAAAGTTTCATCGTTGTTGTTGCCAGTCAGATCATATCGATCATGTACCACCTTAATATCAATATTTTTCATTATGTCTAGCATATAACTCATTTGGCTAATCCATGCATCGCTAATTTGGTGCGGACTTAAATATTCAAATAGTTCATACCATTTTCTAGGCACTATGGGAAAGATAGCATACGGATGTTCTTTATGTGTCGGCATACGTAAACAACAAAATTTACCGGTGTGCTTGACAATTTCTTTGTCCCACTCTGCACTTTCCATGAATGCATCGTCATTCCAAAACATTAGCCAATCTCCAGACGCTACTTTGGCACACTGATTAACATATTCATTAAGACGAATATAACCCATTGGAACGAATTCTAAACAAGTGTATCTAGCTCCGACATCGTCTATCTTGGCAGCAATGTTTTCAACAAAATATGCAGACGATGCTTTGTCGTTATTGTCAAACGCAAGAACAAACTGTAAACTTTTTGGATCGCTGGCTAGATTAATCAAGCTCATGATGCTACGATCGAGTGCATCAGTACGCCCCCTACTAGGCAGCAGTATTGATATCTTAGTTGATTGATTGGACATAGTTATGAATTGATAAAAGTTGTTCCAGAAGGTTACCTAACTTGTCTAACTGTACCATGTTAGGACCATCACTGGGTGCAGAATCTGGATCTTGGTGGGTTTCAATAAACACCGCATTAACACAGCCAGTGGCCACTGCTGCCCGGGCCAAATATGGTACCATGGTTCTATCTCCGCCGGACGTTGTACCCATTGCACTGGGTTGCTGTACGCTGTGCGTAGCATCATATACTATGGGATATCCTGTTTCAGCCATGATAGGCAAGCTACGCATGTCGACCACAAGATTATTATATCCGTGTGTGTATCCTCTTTCGCACAGCATGATACGCCGATTGCCGGTAGATGCAATTTTGTCTGCAACATTTTTCATGTCTTGTGGGGCAACAAATTGACCTTTTTTAACATTAATGGCCAGGCCTGTTGCACCTGCTGCCAATAATAAATCTGTTTGTCTACAAAGAAATGCTGGGATCTGCAGCACATCAATACCGGCGTCTGCACAGATCTGTGCTTGATAACTTTCGTGTATGTCTGTTAAAACTGGCATGCCAAACAGATGTTTAATACTGTTCAATATTTGCAAGCCCTGGTCAATTCCAACACCACGTTGTGTGTTAACACTAGATCTGTTGGCCTTGTCAAAGCTGCTTTTGTAAATAACAGGAATACTCAACTTCTGTGTTATCTCCTGTATTGCGCCAGCCATCTGTTCAGCATGACTCTGACTCTCAATTTGACAAGGACCTGCAATAAGAACCAGTGGTGAATCACCTCCGATGGTGATCTTACCGATATTAAATTTATTCAAATAAATCCTCTTTGTATCTTTTACCAATGTCTAATTACGTTTGCTATAATAAAACAGCAAGTGATAACATGTATGCTGATCCAGGATGTCTTTAAGAATAAAGCTATACGTGCTTCTCTCAATGAGAGTACAGGAACATCTGGACGATCGTGGTCTGTTTCGCCCATCAAATGTCCAGTTGCTCGTGCCCAAATTTTTTCAAAACTGTTCAAGCAAACAAATCCTCATTCCATTCACGGTGTCCTTCTCTGTAGGCCATGTTGCTTTGTGTTTCACGTACTTCTACACGATAACACCAAAGTCTCGCAGCTTCTGCCTGTCCCCACATGTCGGGAATATAAACACCATTCACAAACCGGTACAGCTGATCAGCAAGTCCTTCGCAACCTAATCTAGGTAGAATGGTCAGCTTGGCCATATTCTTTGACTCCAGTAACCGGTATGTCTCCAATTCTGGATCATCTTCAGCCACAAGCAAGGTATGGTCAAATTGACTTTCCAGCACGTTTTTTAGTTCTTTGAGACCACCGTAGTCAGCTGCCCAGTTACGCACATCTAAGTGATCCGTGCCAAAGTAAAACTTCATACTAAAGCTATAGCCATGAATCAAGTTACAATGACTATCAGCTCGCCATTGTCTGTAGGCACAAGGAAAAGAATCGTGATACTCTTTGGTGCTGGTATATCGGTATTGAATTGGTTGATTTGCCATGTTGATCTCCTATGATATATTATAGCATAGGCAGCAGAATTTATAAAGCGGGATGATGTCCAGAGACCGCTTTTAGTTAAGTAGACGTATTGAGTTTAGACAATGCTTCTTTCAACTGTGAAACAAAGTGACGTCCCACATACACTGTAGCAACTTCTTCTCCCATGCTAATAGTTTTTTCTGCCAACATGTCTAAGGGAATGTAAACTTCGAGTTTGGCTTCTTGAATTCCAGTTGCTTCATTTGTTACTACTTCTTGATTCATAATTCTCATTTGGTATTCCTTATCTTGGTGCAAACTCTTGTTGGAGTTTGACATTATCAAAAAACTCTTTCTTGGTACCGGAATCAGTTAAAAATGAACCCTTTAGTACTGTAGTCTGAGTAAGCGAACTATGTGCCATAATCCCGCGATTTTCGCAACAACCGTGGGTTGCTTGAATGTAAACAGCCACATTTTCACTGTCTGTTGCTTTACTTATTTCTTTTGCAATATCGTTGCAGAGTTCTTCCTGGAGCGTGCCGCGGCGAGCACACCACTGAGCGATGCGAGTATACTTGCTGAGGCCAATAAGTTTATTGGCAGCGATGATCCCGATGTAAGCCACACCAACCACAGGTTGATGATGATGACTACACATAGAACGTAGCTCACTGCGGACAACGAGCATACCTTCATAACGATCCTCTGAATCATTTGGAAAAGCCGTTGCATCTGGTGCTGGATCATATCTACCTGCCATAATTTCGTTAAAGTACATTTTAGCTAATCGTTTAGCAGTACCTTTACTATTTGGATCGTTTTCGCGATCAATAAGCAAGCTATCAAGCACTTGTTCAAATGCTCCGGTTGCTTCGTTGATTAGTGCATCTTTTTCAACATCGCTGATATATTCACTAATGTTGTCGCCTGCCCAGAAACGTTTGTTTCCTTGTTTAAGTCTATCGCGGATAACCTGGCTAAGAGGTTTGCCGTCTTCTTCTCTATAATGTAGTTCTGTCAATTTTGTTTTCTCCGAGTTATAGGGTCGAGGATGACCAGTCATGTTGTATTATAAAGGTTATTTAGGTTGTAGTCAACTAATATGAATATATCGTAAATCAGGGTATGGAATTTTAGTAACCGACTTGGTTACTAATTTCAACAGCTCAATGCCGCGGTCACAATCTTCTAATGTAGGGCAGTAGTGATATCCTTGATGGAATTGTTTTTGGTCGGACCATGGATGTACACGCAAGTCTCGTCCATCGCTACGCATTTGACTTAATGATTGATACACAGACAAATCATCTGTAAGTACTGCTCCGACTTTTCCCAGCTGCAAGGGCTTGCCGTTACCAAAACTCAGGCATTGTATTTGGCCTGCACGATACATGCCAGGCGCAAGTCTACGTGCGCTATCCCAAATTCCGGTGTTACCAAACTGATATTCGCCTTGATCAAACCAATCACATTCAACCAACTCATACTTGATGTTTAGTTGACGCATCAGCTGAAGAATACTCAGATAGGTATGTGCAGGGAAACTTAGTTCAGCGACTTTTTCGTAACGTAAGCATAACTCGATAGCATGGGTGCAACCATCAGTTAATACAACATACGGTGCACCAGTATATTCAGCTAAGGCTGTTTCAAAATCAAATAAGACTTGGAAGCTCATCGGTTGTACCAGTTCCATGTGTCAGTTAATCCAGTCTGTATAGTTGTAGACGGGATAAAATTTATGTCATTTAACATTTTGCTGTTGTCTAATACTTTGTGTAGTACACCGTCATCGGTGGGATCTCCCCAGACAATGTCTATAGATTTCTCGGATATATCAACCAACAGCTGAGTCATTTCTCTTACACTGGTACCCTGTCCTGTGCTGATGTTAGTGGGCGCATTGGTTGCTGTTGCTAATTCGGCATAACGGCATACAGCTTCGGCTGTGTCTCGAGTATAGATAAAATCTCTTACGCCTGCACCAGTGCCAAACATGTTTAATTTTTTGTCAGCACCTTTAATTTTGTTCAACATACTGCCGACAAAATGACTGCGCTCAACATCAACATGCTCGCCAGGTCCGTACACATTGCTCAGTATCAAATACTCCCAGGGAACATCTAAAGTACGCATGGCTTCTAGCATCCACGCTTTACTCATTGCACTATATTTTACACTGGGATGGTAAGTACCTGTGCCTATTAGATCTTCTTTCATCACACCGTTGGCTGTGCCAGGATAAATGCAAGCACTGCCAATGTTGATAAATTTTTTGATTTCCAACCGCTGTACCAATCTACATACATTCATAGATATGATAGTATTCTTATACAGTATACTGTGTTGTAATTCTTTGTTAAAAACTATGCCACCGTAGAATCCGGCAGCATTAATAACAACATCAAAATGACCACTTATATTTAAAATTTGCAAGGTATCTTCTAAATTGCATTCCATTGATCCAATGCTGGTCCATTGCCAATCGGGTCTTTGTTGTTGCAGTATTGTACCAATAAATCCTGTACCGCCTAGTAGCAGTACGTTCATTTAAGCACCGTTACAGGGTTTGTAGAATCATCCCACTTTTTAGTCAGTAGACTGATAGCTTTGCAATCTGTAATGGGATAAAATGTGTGTGCAGTAAATGTAGGAATATAGATAGTGACGCCAGGCCCTACAATAATCTTTCGTTTGGTGCCATCATCTAATGTTTCAACATACACACCCTCGCCGTGTACTATCATAATGTATTCTTCAAATTCTTCGTGATAATGATTACCGCGAGTGACACCGGCTTTGGTGTCAATATAAACAAATTCAACAATGGGAGTATGCGGAACATAGCTAAAGATAGCTCCGCGGTGATCAATGCCCTTGTCATTGATATCAGGTTGCAATACTTGTATGCGTCCGGTCATTTTATGTAAATTTCTCTTTGATTTTGTTCGATAGCTTGCATGATTTCGCTTGCCACATAGTCTGGGGAATGACTATTTTCTTGGTCGTACATGTTATTTACGTCTTCCACTGTATGCGTTCCTAGAAAGTTTCTGTATCTAAAGTTGGTTTTTGTTGGGCCAACTTTGACCTCTAAGACATCAACATGTGTAGCTTCTTGACGAATAAGATCTATCGCACATTTACTGGCTGCCTTGGTGCTGGCATATATGCTATGATAAGGTCTAGCACCATCTAGCAGAGCAGTACTGATCCAAACATATCTGCCGTGTTCTCTTGAACTGGCATAGTGTTTGAGCAAAAATAAGTTGCTGGTGTAGTTTACTGTTATTTGGCTAAGTTGATTTTGCCAAGAGTTGCCCAGGAACCCTAAGAAAGTTCCTTGGCTGTGTCCTGAACAATTTAATAGTAGATCGTATTTTGAAAAGTCCTGAGAGAATATTCGATCAGGATAATTCAAGTCTAGATCAACGCTAGTCCATCCTGTAACTGTGTGCCCTTGAGCTGTCAACAGTTTAGATAAACTAGTACCAATACCACCAGATACACCTAATACTAATACGTTCATTATTTGTTCTTGATAAGCGGGTATTTGGCCTTGGCAACGTGTTCGCGATATCGCCAATTTGGTGATCGATACCATTTGGTATCCCATTCTGGTAGAGTCATAATATCTACAATACGATCCACAGTACCGTTGTTCCAGTCGCTAATCAAACCAATGTTACGATGCGGTGCATTTAATAATGTAGTCAACTTAGCAGTAGCATCGTCCATTGACCAAGGCACATACATGCGTTCGTGATCATTGGCAAATGTTTCCGGAAACGATCTATACGCAGGATACAGAACATTACACCCAAGAGTATCAGCTTCGCTTACTGTATTAGAGACCCAGTCCTGTAATGCACAGTTGAACAGCACACGACTATCGTTAACTAATGCGTAGTATTCATTCTTGCTTAGATTCTCGTGAATTTCCAACTTACCCGCTGCTGCTAACGCACGAGCCCGTTTAACATACTCATCGTTATTACTACGCAACGGCCCACCGGAGAATATAGCAAATGTAACATCTGAATTAGTTTCCTGGAAACGTTCAGCCAGATCCATATAGAAGCCAGGCTGTTTCTCTTGATCAAAACGTGCAGCAAAGCCTACTCTGCGTCGACGTTCTGCAAATGGTCGAATGTTATCTGCACCACCGATACGTTCCAGCACTTCATCTTTGCCAAAGGCCAAGCCTGAAATATTGTAGATTGGAGCTGTCCAGCCTGCAATCTTCATGTGTGCTACCATTTCTTCGTTAGTGGCAAGTACGCCTGTCACAAACTCATTGACCATTTTTTCATATAGTCCCATCCACTTTTCCATACCGCACACATGAACAAAGTCGTCGGGATCAATACTCTGAGCAAGACATCTAACGTATATGAGAGGGCGGTGCTCTGCAGGAACCTGATCCATGATGTAAGGCAAACTTTCGATACCTGGTTGAAACATGTCTTCAAAGTAGATGACATCTTCATTAGTGACTTCGCCTTGTTGCATCAGACGGACCAGATTCATCATCTGGCTCATGCCAAAATAACTGCGGCCATGTGCGTCTAGTACCTGACCTACACTGATCTTCTTAGTGTTGTTGAGATTTTCGCCTGGCACATATACAACATCAAGGCCTCGACGTTCAAATACACGTTGATTCCATTCTGTCAGTTGTAGGGTGTAACGAGCCTCATAAGACTCCAGTCCCATGTAGTAGAGTTTACGCATCAACGGCTCCGTGGGCTGTCTTGGAACCACATGTCTTTGACATGCTTGCCTTGCAGACTTTTGTTGAATTGTTGATAAGCATAGCTTTTCCAGTTGTATAGATCAGCTTCGTTAAACTTGTACCCATATCTGCGACAAAAGTCCAGATATTGTTCAAGGTCCTCAAAAATTTGATTGACCTTGGGGTTAGCTTTGATTGATGGCTTGGCCATTTTGTTTCCTTGGTTTATTAAAACTTAGTTGCGGTGAGAAATGTTTTTACTGCCAGAGTAATCGATCTCACCATTTCGATTACTTAAAATTAAATTATTTTTTGTATTTGAGGTATTAATAATTTTTCTGCTATAAGTCGATGACCCTCTTGCGTGGGATGGTAAGTTTTTGTATTTAATACACCCGCATCACTCAAATATTTTGATCTGTTGTCGTCGATGCGTCCATTGCTGTAATGATGCTGATTGTCTTCTGGAGTGTGTCCACTTATTATACACAAATTACTCATGAGATCTGTAAATTTTGATTCGAAACACATTCGATTCTTAACCGGAAGTGGGTAATCGTGATGATTAAATGTATCAATCCATAAATTTTTTATACCGTTGTTGGCAAAATAGTTATTCCATAACATCATTTGCTGACTTATTTTTTCTAGTTCTTTTTTATGGTCGTAGTAGTCTGTTAGATAAGCACGATGAAATTGAGACTTCGCATCAAACTGACCCAACATGATATTTTCCCATGTTTTGTTTGTAGCATTGTAAAATTCTTTTCTGGCAGTTGATGTAATAAACCATAACACAATAAGATTATTTTCTTTGACTTGTTTGGATCGATACGGCGGTCCAAAAAAATGTTCTGATGCCAATCTAAATTGTCGATCATTACTGCTGGCACCTTGGCTGTAATTTATTTGAGTGCCGCTGAAATGTCTGGTTACCAATGATCGATAACTATAAAGTTCTATTTGTTGTTCTTCGTAGTCAGAAGGATCCGGTGATCCAAAATTTCCAATTAAATTAATATTTTTTCCGTAGGTCCAACTACATCCAAAAAATAAAAATGTCGGATTGGTTACTGCTTCTAACATTTATTTCCTTAGATTGAAACGAGTTGGTTAGGGCGGTGAGTATTGTATTTTATCAAGCAGCCGTTCTCACCATCTTCGGCCACTTCTATCCAGACATTGCGTCCGGGATATTTTCCAGCGATCTGCAGGTACAGATCATCTGCCATCATTTCACAG
>Ga0181357_1000574_pt1 | contig 14111 bp, 11 predicted proteins | sample Fa13VDMM110DN_FD_130094 | JGI IMG/M metagenome (GOLD analysis project Ga0181357, IMG submission 130094) | Freshwater viral communities from Lake Michigan, USA - Fa13.VD.MM110.D.N | ecosystem: Environmental > Aquatic > Freshwater > Lake | place: USA: Michigan | collected 2013-09-24 | reverse complement strand
GGGTTCTTTCTGGAGAATATATAGCAGTAGATTGTATTTCTTGTGCCAATTGATTTTTCTTACTAATCAAACCTCTTCTATAATCCCTTCTTCCTTGAATCTGAAATGTTTCGTGGAAAATCATTTCAAGTTTGTTTCTTTGACGCTGTAATATTTTATTAATTGCTTCAAGTGGGTCTGATAATTTAATGGTTTGACCAGAGCCAGAAGTGAAAGTGCCAAATCTCCCAGATTCCATATCTTGAAGTAATCTTGAAGCATTCGTTCCACCCGACATCAAGTGAACCATTTCATCTTGAATATCTAAAATCCATTGTTCTTTCGCAGCATCATAAATTTTTCTATCAGACATCAAATTACCAATATGAGCATCAAATATTTTAGAAAGATAAGGAATATCTCCGTGAATTCTTGCGTAAAGTTCTGAAGGATTGGAGATATATGCTTCTTCTGGTGTCAATTCTGGATTTAAGGCTATAGAATCTTGCATTGTTATATCACCAGATTGTAAATATTGTAATGCGTGAGCAACTTCGTGTCTTCTTGTAGCTTCTACATAATTTTGATCACTCATATTAATGTTTTGCGCTAATGCTTGATGATATGAAAGTTGATTCCATATGTCGGTTTTAATTAATATCGCTGGAACTGGACCTCTATCCTTAGTTGGAAATCTTGGGACAAACAATCCACCCCATTTTTCATCAATCATATCTACGGGACCAATTTTCATTTTTGGAGCATTATTTTCTTTCATGAATCTTTCTAACATACTAGTACTAAATTCAATGATTATCATCTGATCAGCATATGTTTTGATATCTTCTTCGCTTACACCCGCAAAAGGTGCTTCTTGCATCATACGATCTTCATAAGATTGATAAATTTTTCCAAAAATTTCGTCAGATTTGCCCTTTTGTCTTATTTCATTTGCTGGCATACCTGCTGGAACTTCTTGATTTTTATTGCCTTTTCCATATGCATAGTTGAAAGAAGTATCTGATGCTTTGGTGATTTTGACTACACCCTGTTGTGCAGCTTTTTCCAATAAAGCTAAACCGTCAGATTGAATTTTGGCTTGTGCTGTCTGGCCTTTTGATACAATTGCACTTTTTATTTTAGCTCCTAAGCTGTCTAAAATATCTGAACTAAATTTATCGTAATCTTCTGGGTTTCTTTCTAAATAACTGATGATCACTTGGGGTTGAGCGAAACCATTGAATATAAATAATGGGATGCATTGATCACCTTTACTGTTAATTAAATCAATAAATGATTTATTCTTTTTTAATTTTGCAATAAGTGAAGGTTTCTTAAAGTTATATTCACTTATTGAGTTATATAAATTATTAGCTAATGATATGGAGAACTTATCAAATCCATGATATTCCATATAATTTAAGATATCAATTAGCGCTTCTATAGGCAAACGGACAATCATTTCAGCAATTTTCTCTTGCGGAATATCACCTTGATTTAATAATTGAATTATAATATGTAATAGGTTTGGTGGATCAATTCCTGAATATAAAAAATCTTGTAATTGGGGAATATATTGCTTAATTCCAGCGGTCCAAATTGTTTTTATTGCAGTTTCATAATCTTCGAACAAAGATAATTCTGGCTTTTTTTCTTTCAATTGAGATATAAGTAAATCTCTTTGCTCAGAATCAGGTACGCCTAATAATGATTTGTCTTCTCCACGAATTATAAACAAAGCTATAGAATCGCTTAACTCAGTACCTTTTCTTATCAATAAATTAAGAGTTGTATATCCAATACCAAGAGTAGCATTTACATAAGATTTAGCATTTTCAGCATCAGGAACATCTCCTCCTAATGTATTGCCTCTTTGCCCTTGACTTTTTGTAAAACTATTTATCGTACCTAAAAAATCAAATAGCTTTAACATGTCTGTATTAGCTGTGTTAGCTTGTTTTTTCATTTGACTGTCAATAAATTTTGACATATTATCAGAAAAATTGATAACGTCAGCCATAATGTTATAATCAGTTTTTGATTTTTCAAAATATTTTGACAATATTGAATCATTGTTTCTACCTTTTTCAATTTCTGCTAAAAACTTAAGCATAGCAGTCATCGTAGGCATTCTATTGGGATCATAAAATGAAAAATCTTGGAATGTTCTACTGAAAGATCCACTCCAATTAACCTCTTTAGTTGACAAAACATCCCAGGCAGTTGCTGATTCGATAATTCTTGAGTACCACATACTAATTTTATTTTACAAGTATGGTCTTTTAACCTTTGGAATATATATTTGAAATTTTTGTATTATATTATTATGTTCCACAAAAACCTCTGAGACTTTTAAAGTACCTCTAGAGGTTTTATTCTTTTAACCAAGCCCTTTTTTCGTGGGTATCAAATAATCTGAGGGGAGAGATAAATGTCTGAAAATAATTCAAATGACATGATTTACAACTGGCGCAATGAATTACGTTCTCATCAAGATGGAATGTATGTTGTGGCCAATAGTCAAGCACAAAAATATAAAAACCAAGGTTTTGATAAGTCCGAAGTTGTAGAATTGCTCGCAGCTGAAAATTTTGATTTAGATGTTGCTAATAGAGTTGCATCTAAATTATTTGATACCGCTAATGATGCTGTTCAAAAAACTGCTCTTGAAGTTTCTGTTGTTCCTACACGTTACTCTGATTGCGCTCCGATCATTGAAAAAACTCTTACAAAATTGTCTGCTAAAGAATTTGTAAAGAGACTTTGCTCTGGTCAGCACTCCATTATAAAGACTGATGAAAAAGGCTTACAGCAATGGAGCAGATGGGCAGAAATGGCTAAAACATCAAGAGTTGGAATGAACAACTTGCATGTTGCTTTGAAGCCATTCATTGAAGAAACTTTATTAAACAATGTTTTAATTGCACAATCACAAACAGCAGAAATAAAAACTTTTAGTAAAAATAAGTATGTTATTTCTATGAGAAAAGGCTCTGCAGAAGTAGATTTATTGTCTGCTACTTCAACAAGTGACAAATTTACTCAAGGAAACTATGCAGATTTTGGTCTTGCAGACGAATATCTCGTTAAGGCCGCAGACACAGTTTCTCCTTATCAAAGATTGAAAAGAGCATTAGCAGATTAGTTTCGATGTAACATCTAACGAACAAGCCGCAATAGTGCGGCTTGTTTATTTTGTATAAAGACTAAAATGGAAGAAAATAAAGATACCGTTGACGCTTTGATTGTTCCAGATGACGGTCCTAAAAAACCAACTCGTTATTTTAGAGATCTCAAGGAAACAGATAAGCCTCTAAAGCCACTTCCTCCAGATTCAATGAGTGACATTTCTTATCCTCAATTTATTGAACCAAGATGTGCACTTTGTACTTCGCATTTTCGTGATTTACTTGAACACATATATTTAGAATCAGGAAGAAAAAATCAAGCAGTTATAAGATTTTTTGCTGAGTATTTTGATGCACAACTTAATTGGATGCAAATTAATACTCATATGGAACAACACTGCGATCTTAAAAAAATCTCTACTTCTGGTTTAAAAAACTACGAACAAAGAGAAGAACTAATTGCACCTTGGATTTTCAGAGAACATCATCTTGCTCTTACCGCTTTATTAGTTGAGTTAGATGATGTGAGAGGCATAGACTGCTCAAAAAATTCTGATATGAAACTCAGAAGAGCATCTATGGTCGAAAAACTTATTACAAAAATATTAATGGTTAAAGATTCAAGAGATAATCAAGGGGTCTACAATATTAATATATTTGAAATTCTTGCTCAACTTCACGAAAAAATGGAAAGTGAAAATGACAAGAAAATTATAAGAGAAGAGATTGTTACTCTAAGAAATAAAATCCAACAAGACAATTAATGAAAAAACCAACTCCTGTAGTTAAGTCTTCAAATGAACTACGAAGTCAACTTTTACAACAAGCAAATTCTGTAACAGAACTTTTTAAAGACACTGAATATGCTAATGATTTTGCTGATGAAATTGTACCAGCAAGAAGACAGGAAGTTGCACCACCCCCAAAGCCAACAAAAAATAGATTCAACCCTGACCAAATAGTAGATATTGTTACTTTTATTGAGCATCCTTATTTTTGCAATTTAAGACCTTATCCCTGGCAAAAACTTATCCTAAAGTGTTTTTATATGGGGCAAGAAGGGAATACTAATCTTGAGATACTTGACAATAAAACTGATGACGGGTGTGAAGGTTGTGTTTGGAATTATATTAGTAAAAATGAAAATGAGTATTTTAAAGCAAAACAAGAGCAAAGAAACTTCAAAACTATTTTTAACGTAGTAAACTCTCCTTGTCTTCAATGTTCAAGATTAGATGAAAATGTTAGAAAAAAACGTTATGAATATGCTCGAGAAGAAGCGACTAACCCTGATGCAGAAAGACAAGTAGAAGTTTTAGAAGCAAGGCCTATTATTGATGGATTTCAGACAGAAAATGATTTGCTTTATTCAGAAGAATTTGACCCAAAGCTTAGAATGCAAGTTCAAGAAAAATGCACTAAAAGATATAAATTTGAAGAATTAGTTTTAGTATTAGGAAGACGTTCTGGTAAATCGTTCCTTGTATCTGCTATGGCCCTTTATGAGCTGTATAGGCTTATTTCTATGGGTCATCCTCAAGCAAGATACGGTTTGATGGAATTTGATGAAATTGTTCTATTGAATGTTGCTCGAAATGAAGAACAAGCAAAAAAGGCAATCTTCTCCAAAATCAAACAAACAGTTTTGGCATCTCCTTTCTTTGCTCCTTATATTGGTAAAGATACAGAATTGGAAATGCGATTTTACACTGAGCACGATAGAGAAGAAAACGTAAGAAGAAAAGAAGATAATATCAATCTATTTGCTGGCTCTCTTGTTTTACGTTGTGGCTCAAGTAATGCATCAGGTCTCGTTGGTCTTACTTGTTGGTCTATCATTATGGACGAAGTTGCAGCAATGGCTGGAGATAACCCTGAATCTGGGGTTGATTATGGATTATATGATGACTTGAAGCCATCTCTTGCTACATTTGGTAAAGACGGCAAAATGATGCTTCTTTCAAACCCTAAAGGCCCCATTGGATTATTGTATGATTTGCACGAAAATAGACAAGAAGATCCTACTACTCTCATAATGAGATTGCCAACTTGGCTTACGAATCCTAATATTGATAAAGATTGGCTAGATGGGCAAAAGAAGAAAGATCCTCAAGAATTTCAAATGCAGTATGGGGCTGAATTTGGAGCATCTTCTTCTGATCCTATGTTTATGTCTGAAGATATTGACAGAATGTTCAAAAGTCAAAATATGATTAAACGTAAGGAACAGCCTGATGGACTTTTTGAATACTTTTGTCATATAGACCCAGCAAGAACGTCTGACTATTATGCCTTAGTTGTTGCTCATACTGAAATTATGTATGGACAAATTGGCCCTGATCATACTCCCTTGAAAAGAGTTGTTATTGATCATATTCATTTTTGGAATCCTTTGACTAGAAACCAGCCTGTCAAGGAAAAAGAAGTTGAAGACTATGTAATTAATTTACATAGACGATTCAGATTTAAACAAGTATCAATAGACCATTGGAATTCGCAATCATCAGTTATAAAGCTGCAAAGTTATGGTGTTCCAATTATTGAAAGACAGTTTAATAAAGAATATAAAGAAAAAATATACACGGAACTTGCTCAAATAATAAGAGATGATAGAGTAGACATTTATGATTTATCAGGTGGTTTATACCTTGATATGCAAAATACTCCTCAGTCATTAAATGAAATACAAGAAGCCAAAATTCAGTTTTTATTCTTGCAAAAAAAATGGAAAGGCAAAAGATATTATATAGAAGCTTTGTCTGGATATAAAGACGATATTTGTGACTGCGTTGCTGCTGTGTCCTACGAATGCTTAACTTCCAGAATTGTAACTAGATTACCAAGATCTAAAATGGTTAATTTGAACCGAAGATAAAGGTAAACATTTTTTTAATTAAGTAAAAAACAATATGTCTGACAATATTCGTATAGCTCAAACCGGAGGAGTAGGAGGAGGTGGACAAGGATCCCCATTTTCTCCTGGTGCAAGCCCTATAGGCCGTGGTGGCAGAAACCGTGGCGGACACGAAATAAACTTATATGTCGATGAAGACGCTAGCTTTGATAAATTGCTGCGCAAAACTCATATTGATTTTGACGGCAGAGATGTAAACATAGAGTCAAGACTCACTCCGCAACACAGGAATTATGAAGAGTCTATACCTTATTTACTTACTCCAGAAGAAAGATTGAGAGCTAAACTAAGGGCTCAACTTCATAATTACAAACAGTCTTTAGAAAACGCCGCTAATGATTTGCATAAAAACTCACCAAAATATATAAGAGAAAATTTCTCAGCCAAACCTGAACATCTTATGACAATGGAACAATCATTAGAAGAAAGGCATAAATACAAAAAAGATTATAAGTTTCTGGGAGAAGAATACAAAGATCCAGACAAGCCATCAAGACTTCATTTTGCAATTTCAGAAAATGATATAAATCGTATAGCTGAAGATTATCAAGTCAAAAGAAGAAATAGAATTACCGAAGAATACGCTGAACCAAGAAATAGGTACGACGTTGAACAATTTAGCAATGAATCTTTGGGAAAGACTCCGTTATTAGAACATGGAGAAGATTTAAATAAATATTTTGATGATTTAATCAATGTAAATACACCAGACCAAGACGGATTTCAAGAATACGAATTGAAAGATACTATCTTGACTTATCCCAATCCTGACGCAAATGTCAATTTGACTCCTAGAAAGTTTACTGGTAAAGAAAGTTTAGAATTAAAACAAATAAACCCACTTGAATCTATTGAAAGAAATATGCATACGCCAAAAATGCCTTCTTCTTATTACGATTTTGTAAAACCAACCCCAAGTGAGGATGCTAGCGTCGAAGAACAATATGACACATTATTGAATGGATTCGTAGGACATACATTCTAAATGAATAAACAATTTGCAGTTATCTTAAAAGTTTGCAGCACACTTGATAGAAATGGAAAGTTTGCTACATCTGACAAATTGTTTAATAGATTTGCTCAGTATTATCCACAGCAATCAGTAACAAAAGTACCTCATGTTCATTATGTCGAATACGATGAAATAGAAGATGAATATAAAGAAAACGATTTCTGGCGGCAAAGAATTAATCCAAGAAAAATTCCTAAAGAATATAGAGATCTTGGCGGGGAAGCAGACGGGCAAAATATTGAAGGTCTGTTACACGGTCCAGATAATGTTCCCGGACCTGCATATGTAGATCCAGGAAATCCAGCATCGAGTCCATCTATGGCAATTCATAGCGGAGAAGATTTGCACGATAAGTTTTCTTGGGAAGAAACATATCAGAAAAATGTTGATGAAGGCAACGGTTGGAAAAACAGATTGCCAAACAGATAAGGAGTTTATTATGCCATTACCTATCAAGCCAGTACATAGTTTAGATTTACACGCAGAATTGTTTGACGGGCCATCTATGGAAGGCCTTGGATTATCAGATATTCAAATTCAACTTCTTGGTGTATCTCAGCAACCAAAGAAAGCTGAAGCAGCAAAGTTAAGTAATAGATATATCGATATGCTTAGAGCTATCGATGCTTCTACTGATGAAGTTGTCACAGCCGCATCTCAACTCGCTCTTAATAAAGATGGAAAAGTTTGCAGTGTTCCTAATGTAATTTCTGATAATGATTTACTTGCTCTTAAAACTGCAGGTTTACTTACAGGTTACGGAAGATCGGTCGAATTGACAGAAAAAGCGAAGCTTGCCCTAAGAGATCATTATCTTTCAATAGATAATGTTAATGAATTTAGAAAACAAAGAACAAAGGATAGATTTGATTTAGATGCTGCAAGAAGTGTAAAAGCATCATCAAACAGATTTAAAAAAGTCGGTTCTTGACTCACTAGCAATAAATTCCGTGATGAATTTAACGTTAGATTTGTAGCAAATAATGACAAGCTTCGCACTAAAGGTTTGATGTTTGCAGAACCTTTAGAAGATTTTGAAGTTGTTATTTTTGAGTTTGATTATCCTGATTGCTACTCATTCTGGAATAAAAATGTAAGTTTCCCGTTATCATTAGCATTTTTAGATGAAAAATACAGAATCAGAGACATAAAGGATATGGAAGCAGATGACCCTAAATCTGTATACCCTGAAAGTTCAATAATAGTTTTTGTTGTAGAAGCAAATAAGGGAACTTTTGAAAATTTAGGTATAAAAATTGGCGATAAGCTCACAATGAAGGGCAACAAACTGGTTTTAGATAAAGAAAATAAGTAGATGCATTAAAGGAATTAACCTTTAAATTTAAGAAGTTTTTTAATGTATTTTTTCTTGAGGAGAAAACAAAATTATGGCAGATAGAATTTTCCCAAACAGATATCAAGTAGATCCTCTTGATTCTGACCTTGTTTTTCAAGGTATTGATTGGGATACATTTAATCAAAGACTTGCTGCTGCTGAAAGTGGCGAAGATAAGAGAGTTCCTACAGAACTTTTAAAAGCTTTGAACAATGCTCATCCTGGAGCATTTGACGAAGTAGCAAACTCTAATGATAGAGAATCTGGAAGTATGTACGCTGAAGAAGACATGGAAGATGATGAAATGTCTGAAGATGAAGCAATGATGGTTGATTCATACAAAACAGCAAAGAAAAAGAAAGGCCTTGATCCTGAGTCTGGTTTAGGTAAATATCTAGCAGAACAAAAAAAGATGAAGGAAAACAAATCTAAAAATTCTGATGAAGAAGATCATGATGAAGAAGATCATGATGAAGAAGATCATGATGAAGTAGATTCTAAAGAAGATATGAAGAGAAAAGGCCCGAAGAAAAACGAGAAGGTCAAGAAAGCATATGTCTTTAATCATCCTTCCCAACTTTCCGCAGAAGCAGTTGAAGCTGCAGAAGCTGCTGGCGATGAGCACTTAAAGAGTGCTATTCTTGCTGCTAGACACGACAGAAGAGTTAGACTTGCTTCACAAATTGAAACAAGAATTGCTTCTGATAAAGATAAGTCAATCAAGTTAGCACAAAGAAAAGCTTACAGAGAAGCATTAGTTCAAAGAGTTGCTGAAAAGATGGAAGATGACAAAGAAGCATCAATGGGCAAGACTTGCGATTCATGTGGCGAAAAATATGCAGGCAAGGAATGTAATTGTGGACATGCTTCAAGTAAAGAAATGAAAGAAGCTAAAGCATTTTCATCTGCTGCAAAAAAAGCATTTGCTGCCAAAGCTCTTGCTGAAGGCTTTCCAATAGAATACATCAACGCAAGATTAGGCGAAACATCAGCTCCTGCAGTTGACAAATTGTCTAATATCAAAAATGTTCTTGCTTCTGGTCTTGAAGCTAATGTCAAAGTTGCAGCTGCTAGTTCTATGATCAAGACAGCTACTCTTTCTGATGCTGACTATTCAAGACTCGTTGACTATTGGAAGAATGAACTTGGCTACGGCGACCAAGATTGGATTGACGCCTTGTTCACAAAAAAATACGATAAGAAAAATTAATTCCTCAAGAAAAAATTAGTCCCAAGGTTTTATACCTTGGGGCGTTCTTGAATAAATTAAGGATGAAAATATGAGATTCAGAAAAGTATCAGAAACTGAAAACATTCCAAGTTTTTTAGAAAAGAAATTTGTTGGTGCTCAAGTAGAAGTTGAAGAAGATCCATATGCTGAGCTAAAGAATAATTCAGCAGAAAATAGAATGAAAATTTCTAAGAATAATATTGGATTTACTAAAGAAGCAAATACTCTTGCTAAATCTTGGGAAAAAATTTCTGGACCATCTCTTTACAATGACTTGAGACAAGAGTCGGTTGAAGACAGATTGCTTTCACAAGAATTTGGTTCAATTAAAAGATCTGGCTCTTTTTACGATGATGGCGAAAGTGCAAGAACTACAACTAGTGGCTTAAAAGCATTTTCTTCTGAAGAATATATGGATTGTATGTTCAGAGGTTCAGCTACCATTTTTAACCCAGATATGGTTTCAATTTCAAGAGAGTTTCTGAATTCACAAGAAACTACAACTGAACAAGCAGTTGTTGAAATGCAAAGAGCTAGAGAAGCTAAAGCATCAAAACATAATTCTTGGGAAGAGAAAAATCTCAATAGAATTAAAAAATCTAATGTTGTCAACTCTAGAGCACATTCTATCTTAAGAACTTCTTCTGACAGTGAATTTAATTCAACATTTGGTATGGTAGATCCTGAAAGTTTAGACCAAAGAGAAAGTGTCAGAATTGCTAATCAAGAGCGTGGTAGAAATGAAAGATTAGCTATTCAAAAAAACTTTAAAGACCAAATGCTTGAAAAGTCTAAAAATAGAGCGCAAACAGTTTCAGATATTTATAACAATATTGACATAGACTTAAGGTAATAATGAACCCTAATAATTCTGGCCAAGTTGAAGGAACCATACCGGGTCAAAACTACAACGGCTTACCGGCATCTAATCCAGCAAGTGGAATTAATAATATTCCATTGGGTGGTGAAAATATTGAGGGTGTAACTGAATCAGAATTAAAAAGTTTACTACAAAAGGTATTAGCAACCAAAGACCAGTTCAATGTTGTTGCTGATGAAGTTGCTAATATCAGCTTAAGAGTTAACGATAAAAATCTTAGGCATAAACTAGATCTTTTATCTAAAGCTTTAATGCACTCTAATAGTGGAAGGACAAGAACTAAAGATCCTCTTACTGGTGAATTAGATCCATCTTATCAAGACATTGCAAGAGAAATAAATGAACTATTCATTACATCTGAAAGGGAAAGTAAAGTGTACAACAACTCAAGATTAGCACAAACAGTACAAAAGAAAAAGAAAAAAACTCGTGGTAATCCCTTTAGAGTTTTGATGGGTAAAGTAGGAAAATTACTTGACCATGGTGTTGAAAAGAACGATATTGTTAGAAATATTGCAAAGCTTAAGTATTGGAACAAAGAAACTATTGAACGTGCTGTAGATATTGTCAAAGAATATAACAGAAAACTTAAAAGAGATGATGACAAAGAAGATAAAGACGATAAAAAAAAGGCTGTCAAATCTGCTTCCTTAAATTACGATCAATCACCTAAGTTTGAAAAAAGATCTACAGGTGAACTAATTACTAGGGCTTGTTTTTTATTAGATTTATTAGATTACAGCAAATCAACCCCTCAAGGTGATTTTAAAGATCCAGCTGATAAGAAAGGCGCAAAAGAAGAACTGACTCAAATAAAAAAAGCATTGAAAGACAGAGGTTTTGATAACGAAGAACTTTCTATGCTTGGATTGGGAAATTAATTATGGAACACGGATACAAAATCACAACAAATTATGAAACTCATGACCCAGCAAAAATAGATAAACTAATAGGTAAATCTAAAATTGGTGGAATGGGTTTATTAGAAATGTTGCAAGACACATTGTCAAATATTGGTGATTCTGAAAAACTTCCACATACTTCTCCTTTTCACGTTTTATCAGCAGACGATTTTGATGATGATCCAATAACAAATAGCTTTAAGAGTATGGGTGGACCAGAAATTATTGTTGCCTTACCAGTCCCTAAAGTTCAAAGCGCATACAATAAACTTAATAGTATCAAGCTTTCAAATCAAAGAAATATTTTACGTTACGCTTTTGTATCTCTTCAAAGTTTTTTAGATAAAAGCTCTGAGGCAGTTAGATTAGAAAGAGTTGCATATATCAAAGACGATAAATCAACAGGATATTGGCAAATAGAATCTTTGAAAGCAATTGATAACTTATATCAATATGCAGACAGTATCTTATCCAAATCCTTTTTAGACAATTCAAGAAGCTCCATACTTTCTGGAGATAAAAAATCTGTTGCAGAAGTTAGCGACAAGATTAAACTTAAATTTTCTAGTATTACTCCATCTGAAATGAAAAGAGTAGCTTACACAACGCTTTCAACTCAAGATAATGAACCATATTTATTATGTCCAAAAGGCAAACTCCAAGGGAAAGGTCCTGTTCCTATGGAGATTTCAAAGTGTAGAGAAAACTGCATAGACTCAAGAATAGGTAAAGACGGTACTGTTACTTGTGCATATGCTGACTGGATGAAAACAGCATTCCAATCACACGATGAAGTTATGGCAAAATTGGATGTCCACAGACATCCTGACAACGAAGCAAATTTACTCAACCTTGCTGAAGGCGAAAGATCTAAAAAACTAACTGAAGGCGAAGTTGGTTTTGAAGCAAGATTTGATAATTCTGACAGAGGTGCTAACAAGCTCAGAGGAAAGCACAACGAATCAGACTCTAGAGAAAAGCAACTTTCAGAAACAAAGCAATCAAGTTATGGTCATCAACAAGGTGACAAACCAGTCCTCAGACCAAAACAAGCGCAATCTGATTCTATGAAAACAATAGATTCGCAATTGCCAAGAAAAGATCAAAGTGGAAATGAATATCTCGAAGCATTATTGAGAAAACTTAACCGGGTAAAGTCTGATACTGAAACTGTAAGAGAAGAACAGCTTGAAGACGGTCTTTATTCTAGAAAAGGCGATATGGAAAAGTCATACGCTGAACAACTTCTTGATAGCAAAGAGCCTAAGAATTACAGAGATGAGTTAAATAAAGATAAGGCTGAACCAAAAGAATCTATTTCAAATTTACTTAACAAAAATATTTCTGCATCAAAAAAAGTCAATGAAGAATCAAGAGAAAAAGAATTAGAATCACGCAGACACAATGATGAGATTGACAAGAGTATTGAAGAATTGTTAAGCGATACTGATGATGAGGATTGGGGACATCAATTTTCAGATGATGATCTTGAGAAATTTGCTAATGAACTCGGATTAGATTATGTAATGGAATCTAAAAGAGAAGAATACGACGATGTGGTATAGAAAAGTCTTGTCATTTGGTGGTGGAGTAGATTTTGAAAAAAATGAAACTATCAATGATCCAAATTCTGGAATAAATATTGTCAAAGATATTGATAATCAACCTCAAGGTCTTTACGATGAACTTCCTGGAATCTTGGAAAAAATGAACAAGACTATCGATGATTATTATAGTATGACAAAAGATCAGCAGGCAGAAATTTGGGAGCTACTTGTCAAGAGACCTCACAGAATGAATATGGACAATAACGGTCAATTTATTACTGGTCCACAGTCAGCATCAAATGAAGCAAGAAGACATTCTGAGCATCACTCCAACCCAGAAGAAACTACTCTTGAAAATCTTTTAGATGGCTCAAGACAACAAAATAATAATGTAAGTCCTGCAGATTCTAATGCTTACAAAAAGGGTGAAGGATTTCTGCACTTAAAAAATGGTGAAGGTTATACACAAGCGTTGAGTGGAAAACAAGACCCAAGATTGTTTGGGCAGCTTCCATCAAATCAAACTTGGTTCTAATAAAAAATAGAACGGTATAATATATGTTATGGCAACAAAAACATCTCTTGCATCTGCTATTAGAACAGCAGCCACACAAGTTTCAGGCTCAACAAGTACAGCCACTCCAGGATCAAAACAAGCATATGCAAGTAGTCGTATTGGCTTAGGGTTAGGTCCTGGCGTTACGAGATCTGCCAGCATCAATTCTATCACAACAGCCCCTAACTTTTACTCCCCATTCCTTACTCCGTCTTCTTTCCAAATTCCAAATGCCCGTCGTGAAGTATATCTGTGGGCAAACTGGTGGAAAAACAATGAGCCAAAAGTTTCTGCAGCTATAAACTTCTATACTAACTACCCATTCTCTGGCTGGAAATTAGAATGTTCATCTTCTTATGTCAAAGATTATTTTGAAAAACTAGTAGAAAAACTTAATTTTCAAAAATGGCTTCCTGAGATTTCTAAAGTTTATCACTTGCTTGGTGATGCTTTTGTACTACTTTCTATTGATTGTCCTCATTGTCACGGCTCTAACTGGGATGAAGACAAAAATCAAGAGTGTCAACATGATGGTGCATCTTGGAAGTCAATTTCTGTTTTGAATCCTGATAATGTCATCAAGACTCCAGGAATGATTGACCAAGTTGGTACTTATGCGTATCGCC
>Ga0181357_1000572_pt1 | contig 14120 bp, 24 predicted proteins | sample Fa13VDMM110DN_FD_130094 | JGI IMG/M metagenome (GOLD analysis project Ga0181357, IMG submission 130094) | Freshwater viral communities from Lake Michigan, USA - Fa13.VD.MM110.D.N | ecosystem: Environmental > Aquatic > Freshwater > Lake | place: USA: Michigan | collected 2013-09-24 | reverse complement strand
TTTCCGGGCATATTTGGATCTTTTCTGGGTCCTTTTAACATTATTTTAACATATTTTAACAAATAAATGAGCTCGGCATTAGGAAATTGCTTATTTTTACCATATACAAAAAACCATAAAACAAAAAACCATGAAAACTCAAGTAACAAAAACATTTTATGACGGACAAAAGTTTACAGAATTAGGTTCTTACTTATCTTTAGAATTAGCACATAGTGGGCATAGTCACTATAAGTTTCAACAAACATTTGAAGATATTGATAATATGGATAAATCAATTCCTTACATTCATTTAATGGAATTTAGAAATAATGAACATTATAACGATTTGTATTTTACTTGGAAAAATATATAATTAACCCCTAATAAGTCAGGGGTGCGACTGACCAACGCACAATTTAACCAACTAAACTAAACACAATGACAAAACAACACCCAAACCAAGAAACAATCCAAGGACTATTAGCTTCTGCATTAGAAATGAGGCAGTATTTGGGGACCAAGCTGATTCAGATTGAAAATGAATTGAATTCAGCTGGATCTGAAAGACTTACAGGAATGCATTTTGTAGTATTTCGAGAAACATTATTGGCTATTGATAAATCTGATGATCCCCAAGGTTACAAAATAGAAGGTGGATATATGCCTCAGTATTTTACGTATGAAGAAGCAAAACAGATTTCTGCAATAGTTAAAAATGGTCGCGGAGAAAATCCTGAGCCTATGTTAGCAATGTATTTTTTTGAATCCGCAATCATGAAAATTGAGAAAGAAATTTTATTTTGGAATAATCATATTTCAATGCTTGAAAATAATATGATATAAAAAAATTTGTAAAAAAAGTTATTAAAATTAATTACTATGAAAAAGACAATTAACTATGATTTCACAGAAGATAGGCTTCAAAATTTTATGATGCTAATGAGTTTGGCAAACCGAGTAGCAGGTTACATAGCTTTTATCGGAAATGATTGGCAATTATTTCTTGATGAACCAGAAGAAATTGATTGTATATATATCACTCTGGAAGATATACAAGAACATTTAAATAATTTTATTTAAAAAAACTAAGTAATTAATTTTAATTACCTATATTAGCATAAACAAATAAACATAAAAACCCAAAAAAACAAAAACATGAAAAAAAGATCTAAGCTTAATGTCAATTTAAAAATTGAAGCAAAAATTATTAATTGTCTAAATTATTTACGAGAGAATTACGACAAAGAAAAACCAAAAATTTTTGATTCTGTTACATTTACAAAGCAATTTAATATTAGTGCTACATTGACAACAATATTAAAAAATCTAGGAATTATAACATCACAAAAAAATAGCTGTATTACAATTACTGATAAATTAAATGAAATCACTCCAAGACAAATACATATTGCAATCAATGATTATAAAACAGAAAGCCGTATTCGTATTAAAAAAAGAGACGATAAAATTAAAGCAAAAGAATTAGCTAAGGTACAAGCTCAATTACAATTTGAAAGTAAATCTAAACTTCACGGACAATCTACTTCAAATACTAATACCGTAAATAAAGAACTTATCTTTAAAGAAAGAGATCAATTCTTAAATGCATTTTATCCGAAACAAAGTGATATGTATTTCCCTCCGGTAGCAAATAATTTTGCAACACCAACTGTTTCAGAAGCAATTAACATTCTAAAACAAGCGATAAAAGCGGAAATGAAAGAAACATTAAGAAAAGAAATTATTCAAGAATTAATCAATAAAAACATTTAAACCATGAAAAAAGCAATTTTAATTGATGTAGTTGCAAAAACTGTAACTGAAACTGAAATAGGAGAATATACAGATATTTATACTAAAATCGGAAATGGATGTAGTTGTTTTTGTTGCCCGGTGGATTTCGACAATGGAGATACATTGTATTCAGATGATGAAGGACTTTTGCATGATGAAGTTTTCGGATGCTTTGTTTTTGATGGTTGGGATTATCCATTAGTTGGAAATGCAATTATTCTTGGAACTGATGATGAAGGCGAATCTGTAGATTGTCAATCAACTGTAAATGATATTAGATCTAGAATTACATTTTATAATCAAACATTTGCAGAAGCTTGGAAAGAAAAAGCTTTATCTTCTGGACCAACAATTTATTTTAACTAAACAAGTAATTAAAATTAATTAGTAATTAAAAATAATTAGCTATGAGAACTAGGGAAGAAAAATTAATTCTATTGATGCAAGCTTTATATGAAGAATTTTTTAAAAAACAAGCTCGTGTAATACAAGGAGAAAATCTTTTGTTAGATATGCAAGAAGATGATATTTATTCAACTCCAACAAGTTTTGATGACATACATAAAAAAGTACGTAATCTAAAAAACTTAATAAGAGATAAATCTAAAATAGAAGGCAAATTAGAATGCATGGAAGAAATGATGGATTTTATTACCGAGAAATCTAAGGAGTTGGAATTATAATTAAAATTAAAACATGAATATGGAGAAAGAGAAGAAATATCAAACAAGCAAATTAGGAATATTGTTAAAACAAAAAGGAATCACACAAAGACAATTTGCTCAAATGTTATTTGAAAAATCCGGTTATTTAATGCATACTACTAATTTATCCAATTTATGTACTGGCTTTAGAAGTATTAAAAAAATAGAAACAGCTCAGAAATTTGCCGATGTTTTAAATGTATCAATAAATGAAATATTATGATTTGGAGCACATATGTAATACATCAAACAATCAAATATATAAATGAAGTTACCGAAAGTAAATATGATCCAATTCAATATTCAAATGGTAAAAATAATTTTATATTTAATTTAATAAAACAAGGCTATACTTACAAAGACTTTAAATTAGTAATTGATAGCAAATGGAAAGATTGGAAAGATACTAAATACCAACAATATGTAAGACCTCAAACTTTATTCGGAGAAAAATTTAAAAGATATTTAAATGAATCAACAACAATTAGAAAAAATTCCTTACAAAAACTCTCAGATAGTGTCACAAAGGCCCAACAGGCTAATTGGAGATTGGATAAAAAATGATACTGAATTAGCAATTGCTAATACTATGTCGGAAAAGAAAATAAAAGACTTCAATAGAGAAGATATGGCAGAATTAGTTTCTGTTATGGGTCAATGGAGACTTTTATTAGGTGTAACTGGTGATTCAACTGAAACGGAATTAATATTTATTTGTCAATTCATTTATGACAATTTCGGAAAATTTACTTTATCTGATGTAAGAATTGCCATGAATTGGACTATTAGTGGAAAAGTAGATGTTGGATATGTAACTCAAAAAAATATTTCTGCTTATTATATTTCAAAGGCTTTACAAGCTTATGAAAATAAAAAAATAGAAATCATAAATGAGATTGCAATTAATAAAGAAAGACTAGAATCTAGATATGAAGATAAAAGAGAAATAACTCCGGAAGAAAAAGCAAAAAGTTTCAAAGACTATTTAATTATGATCTATGAGTCTTATAAACAAAATGGTAAATTTTGGGATGGACCGGAATATATATATAAATGGTTAAAAGAAACAGGACAGATTAATCCAACTAAAGATGAGATTAATGAAGCTGTAATATTCGGGTATCAAAAGCTAATGAAAGAAAAAGAAGAAGATTCTTTTGAAAAAGCATTTAAGAATATAAATAAAGAAAAACTTAGCTTAGAAGATTCAGAAGCTCGTAAAAAGAAATATGCAAGAGAATTTATAGTTTGTAAGATATTTGACTCGATAGAATTATATGATCTATTGAAAAAAATAAATATTCAATATTTTAAAAGCAATTAAAATTAATTACATGAGTAATATAATGGAAGCAAAAAATAAACAATTCTTTCGGTGGTTTGTAGAATGGATAAAGCAAAATCAAAATAGATTAGTAATGTTTTTTCAGCTTCCGAATAATTTAGCTTCAAGATCAATAAAAGGAAATGATGAAATAATGCTTGAGCATATTGAATTCTATATAAATGAAAAATTCGTAGATCATAAAATTTATATTAGCCATGTAATTAATAAAGCAGAAGAATTCGGAGTTAAAATATATTTCTCAAATAAAATATCTAAAGACTATATACAATTTTTGAATTTAGAAGAATATCAATATGATATTAAATATTCAATTCAAATTAAATAATAATTATGAAATTATTAAAAAATATACAATCCGTGATTTTAGTAATATTATTATCTTCAATATCATTTATCGGAACTATAATATTAAGTTTACAAAATGGAGAATTAAAAAATGAAATACAAAATCAAAATAAAATATTAGAATTAACTAATAATGAATTATATCTAGAGCATGTTAATGATGCAAGAATAGAACTTTCATTAGAGCATTTAAAAAAAGTAAATCCAGAAGCTTACAAACAATTTGAAAATTTTTATAACTCAGAAACAGAATAATCATGAATCTAACAGTAGAACAAAAAGCAACTATAATAGTAGATGAATGTAGAAATAAAATCAGACTCGGAGTTTGGGGTTCATTCATCACACATTTACATTTAGTTCCGGAAATAAATATTGATAGGGCTGTAAAAAATGTGGCTTTATATGTTATCAATGAAAAAATAGCTGAAAATCAGTTTTATGAACCTCACGGAAGTAGGCAAGAAGAATTAATACAAATAAAAAAAATAATAGAAAAGATATGACATATACTTGTGTAATTGCATCTTATAAATATGGACATCTTGCTGCTAATTGTATTGAGTCTGTATTATGCCAAACTAAAAAGTTTGATAAAATATTATTTGTAGATGATGGAGCTGGTGATTGTAATCATTTAAAAGAATTATATCCTGATATAGAATATTTATTTAGAGAAAATAATATTGGTATTATAGCTAATTTTCAAGACATGCTTACAAGAGTAGAAACTGATATGGTAATGTTTCTTGGAGCTGATAATTGGATTAGGCCTGATACATTAGAATTAATATCTAATGAGAAAACTAATATTGTAATATATGATATAATTGTTACTGGTGAATTAAGAGATGAAATAAGAAGGTTTTATCCAGATCAAGTGCATTTGTATCTTGGAGATTGGTATTGGTCAAGAAGAGGACAACATCACGGTTCAATGATGTTTGAAACAAAATTAGCTTTAAATCTTGGAGGTTATGAGCATAATGGAACTTCTTCAAGAACAGATGAAGATCTAAATCTTTGGAATAAAATGAAATATGCTGGTGCTACAATAAGCCATATTAATCAAGGTCTTTTATATTATAGAAGACATGCACACAATTTTAATAAATACTAAAAATAAAAACATGAGTGATTTTTGCATTTTAATTCCGACAATTAACAGGGCCGATTTATTAATGGAAGCCCTAGCAGAATATGATAAGTGCTACCCTAACACCCGTATTATTGTAGTTGATTCAGGCAAACAAAGCCTAGGTAGCAGCAATCCCAACGTAACTATTTTTGGTATGCCTGATCCGATGGGTGTAGCTCGTACATGGAATTGCTTAATTAGCGTAGCTAGTGGTTACTACAAAGAAGAAAACTTTTTAATACTAAATGATGACGTAATACTTAAAAAGTCAGAAAGTGAAATTAACAAAATAATTAAAGGTAGTAATGATAATACGTTCCATGTATGTCCAATAGCTTTTCATTGGTCAGCCTTTTTATTGCGTAAAAGCATTTTTGACAAGATAGGACAATTTGATGAAGATTTTGAAAAGTGCTATTTTGAAGATAATGATTACCATTACCGAATGAAGCTAGAAGGCGTAAAAATTAAATATGAAGAAGGCCTTATACCTGATTTATTCCGGAATAGCATGACAACACAAAAAGATCCACTTCTTCATAATTATATAAATAATAAAGAATTATATATTAAAAAATGGGGTGGAATGCCAAATGAAGAAACTTATAAATATCCGTACAACAAGTACGAAGAAGCCGTAGTAATAGAAATGAAAAACAATTAAAATTAATTACATAAAAAATAAACATGAAACAAATAAAACAGCATGGTACATAATAAAGCTTAAATAAAATAAATATGCAAACAAAACAAGAATTAGAAGATTGGTACGCTCATCCAGACCAATGGGGTTATTATACAAACCCTGATGACGAAAAGCGCCGTACATTATTGTTATCTATGCTAGATTGTGATTACTATTACCAACGTGCACTTGACATAGGTTGTGGCGAAGGTTTTATTACCGAAAAAATACCCGCACACACAATACACGGTCTTGACCTAGCTACCAACGCACTAGCGCGCTTACCAAAAAAAGTGATGCCCGTGCAAAAGCCCCATGGCAAATATGACCTAGTTGTTAGTACGGGTACTCTTTACTCACAATATGACCACAAGTCCATATATGAATGTATTATGGATTCTGCAAAAGACCACATATTAATATCAGGCATAGGTGTATGGCTTATAGCTTATGATTTTGGAAACCCATTAAAGCATATTAAATTCCCTTACCGAGAGTTTGAACAACATGCAACACTTTACTTAAAACGATAAAATGGTACTAGTACACAATATAGGAACGGAAAAGCATAGTAATTACCATACCCGCGAGCAAATACTTGCAAGCACGCAGCCTTTGGGCTTTGATGGTATTTATAAAAACGTTTACGACAACCAAGACGTTCTTACGGGCAAAAGCGGTATATTCTTTGTTATGGGAAATTACATAGGTGCAGATAATGCCTTCGACCTAGCTTATGTGCCCAAATTAGAACAATATTGCACCATGGCCCAAATAGAAGAAATGTGCACCAACCACGATTTTGAAATTGGTTGGCATACATGGAGCCACCCTGACCTTACAAAACTTACCGAAGAAGAAGTAATGCGTGAAGTTACACCCCCAACACCCATGCGTTATTTTGCATACCCATACGGCAACTTTAACCAAATGGTTATTGATTGCGTAAAACGCGCGGGGTATGAAAAAGCGTGGAGTGTTACCCAAGGTTGCACTAATAGTTACGAACAAGATTGGCAATATAAAATATATAGACCTTACCTTTAACACCATGACCTACACTTGCATTATAGCTTTATATAATAGAGAAAATAATTATTTAACAATAGTAAAATGATGTTACAATTAAATCCAACTATACCAATTAATAGAAGATCTGATAATATGAAAGGCTATGCTTTTGCTATTATAGATTATTCTCAAGAGCATGATTTGTTATTTATATGTGCAATGGAAAATGGTGATATCTGGTGTCTAAATAATAAAGAAATAAAAATGCAACTAAATATATCTCTCGGAAGAAATACAAATTATAATAATCATAATCATAATTCTTTATAATACAACCAATGAAAATCTTTTTAATTACTTTATTTATTTTTAATGTTTTAACTATTTGTGTCTATTTAATATTAAATTATTTTAAATTAGCTTACATTAGTGATATGAATTTTACTTGTCTTATTTTATTTGGAATAAGTACAAATATTGTTATCGGAGAATTAATATTAAAACACAATGCTTTATATGATCAAAAAAATAAAGATGAAATTAAATGATAATGTAATAACTTGCATTATTTATAATTTAATTAAAAAACCGGTAATATGTGTTAAATACATGTTTAATAAAAAAATCATTTCTCTATTTCAAATTAAAATAGAAGAAAAAGATATTAGTGATAAATTTGTAAAAGAGTTTGATAAAAAAACTGCTAAAGAATTATATTCTATAAATCAAGAAGTATTATGAAGAAATTAAAAGAAAATTGGCTTACATATATATTGGTAATTATTATTGTAATTACCGGGTATATTGGATTATTTAGTACTGGAAGTTCTGAATTAAGAAATAAAATAAAACAAATAGAAAAGATAAATGATAGTCTTTCTAATAAAAATGATTTCTATGAATCTCAAAGAGATTCTATAGCGGTTGAATTAATTAAAAAGCAAAAACAAATAGAAACAATAGAATGCTTGGAAAAAGAATTAATTAAAAAAGTTTCCGCGATTGATAAAAAAATTAATGACATAAAACCTAAATATGAAAAAGCAAATGACATTGTTCGGAATTACAATTCTGATAGCATTTCACGGTATTTCTCAGACCTCAAATGATTCTATTACATGCCTTCCGAATAGTCAATTAAAATTAGCTATTGTAAGAATAGAACAAGGCAAATTATATAAACAAGAATTAGATCTTACAAATGAAAAAGTAAAGGTTCTAGAAAATAGGATTGTATTAAAAGATTCAATGATTATTTTTTTAAGAGATAAAGATGCTCTAAATAATAAAATGATGTGGAGCTATGATGATACAATAGATAATTACAAAAAGATGATTGGTAATCTTGAAGATAAATACAAATTGCAAAGAAGTATTTCAAGAAGACAAAAGCTGGCAAAATGGGGAACATTTATTGCTGGACTCGGAGGCGGATATTTAATTTTCAGATAATGGAAAAAATTTATGAAATAAAAATTATTAATTATTCTCGGAATTTATTTCTATATACAAAAGACTTTAATGTATTTTATAATGAATGGATTGATTGTAAAGAAAATCTTAAACCAAATACAGTTTTAGATATCGGAAAAATAAAACTTGCTTTAGATCAATATTTTAATTCAGAAAATATTTAAATATAATAATGACTATTTTATCAATTAAAGAAAAAGAAACAACAATAACAATTGAAAAACCAGAAGATAGTTTAAATGAGTTATTCAATAGTTTTATTTCCGCGTGTATTGCATTAGGACATGATCCGGAAGATATACAAAAAATATTTATAGAGACTTCTAATTTTTTTATTCAAAAAAAGTAATTAAAAAATATAACCATGAAACAATTGAAAATGATAGCATTGTTTGATTACAATAGCTTTACTGGATTTAGTACTGTTTCTAAAAATTTAGTTAATAATTGGAAGAAAACATTCGGAGATAATTTAAAAATAGATATTTGTGCAGTAAATTATTTCGGAGATGATTATACAGAAGGAAATAATATAAGAGTAATTAGTGCTAAAAAGAAAGATGTAGATAAAGATGATTTCGGAAGATATGTATTTATGAGATCAATATTAGATAATGATTATGATATTGTTTTTATTCTACAAGATTTAGGAGTGATTACACCAATTGTACCTCTGTTAAAAAAACTTAAAGAAGATAAAAAAGAAGCTAATCAAAAACAATTTAAAAGTATTTTATATTTTCCGGTAGATTTTGCTTTAACTCCTAATTTAGTAAAGGGTATAGAATTCTTTGATCAATTAGCTACTTTCACAGAGTATGGAAGAAGTATGTTTTTAACACATAGACCAGAATTAAAAGGCAAAATAAAAGTCATACCTCACGGAAGTAATATAAAAGATTTTTATCCTATAGAAAATCCTAAAGAAATAAATGATTTTAGAAAACAATATTTCGGAGAAGCAAATGCTGATAAGTTTATTGTTGGATGTATTAATAGAAATCAATCTCGTAAAGATCTTCCAACCACAATATTTGGCTTTATGGAATATTGGGAAAAAAATCCTAATTCTTTTTTGTATTTACATTGTGATCCAAAAGATCCGATGGGTTGGGATTTATATACTATAATGAGTCAAACACCGCTTAAATTTGGTATTGATTATATGTTTGCTCCTATAACTAATGGTTATAAAGGTCATTCAATAGAAGATCTAAATAAAATATATAATTCAATAGATGTTTTTATAAGCACAGCTACAGGAGGAGGTTGGGAATTAACGGTATCAGAAGCAATGAGTTGTTTAACACCTTGTATTATACCAAGGCATACTAGTTTTCAAACTTTAGGTGGATCAAATGGAGAAAGAGCTTATTTCATAGAAACTTTATATCCAATTGTTGCAATGGTAGATAATGTAATTAGATTTCAAAGTGATTTATATGAGATATGTGATATATTAGATCAAGTGTATAAAGATAAAAAAAGCAAAGCATTAGATCAAACTCTAAAAATAAAAAAAGCTTATGATTTTATTAAAAGCTTGGATTGGAAAGATATTGCAAAAGTTTTCAGTGATGATATTAAAAGACTAGTATAAAAATAAACCCGTTAATCTCTCGAGAAACGGGTTCATTCGGTCAAAGTAAGCTCCCACAGGGCAGCAACTACTTTTTTACGCACTTGTAAACAAGAAAGCCTACGCCAAGGATAATCAATGTATTGTGTACATTGTTACCACCTAACCAATTTGGGCTTTTGATGTCGAAGAATCCGCTTTGCATGATCTTTACATTTAGGGGTTAAAAAATATTTAGTGTAACAAATATAAGTACTAATTTTATACAACAAATTTCTTAATTAGAAAAAAATCTTTACCAAATGGGTAAATTATATAAAAAAGGAGCAGAAGTAAATCCGGATAATAAATCCGTGAAAAATTATTTTGCCCACGGAAGTGGAAAAGCTGGAGGAGTTCTTGTAGGAAAAAGACATAGTGAAGGTGGAATTAAAGCTGTGAATAAATCTACTGGTCAACCATTAGAGATGGAGGGAGGAGAAGTTGTAATTACAAGAAATGCTGTTTCAGATAATACAAAAAGAGAATTTAATGGTGAAATGCTTACCAATAGAGAAATACTTAGTAAGATAAATGAAAGTGGAGGAGGAGTATCATTTGCAAGCGGTGGAACTTTACCAAAAAGAATTAGAACAAGTGGTAAAGAATATAAGTATGGTGGTAAGATGATGAAAGATCATGATATTGTTTCTTCATGTGGTTGTAAACATTCAATGGCAAAAGGAGGATTAGCAAAAACTCCTGCACCAAAAAAAGATAGAATTACTGGATCTAAAAAAAATAAACCAGGAAGCGCTTCATCAAAAGCTTCTGCAAAATCAATTACACTTAGTGATCAAATTGTAAAAGTTTTAAAAAACAAAGTAGAAAAATATAAAAAAGATCACCCATCAAGCAAATTAAATGTAAATACATTAAAAGCTGTAATGAGAAGAGGCATGGGTGCATATTCTAGTTCACATAGACCAACTATTAGTGGTGGTGCTCCTAATTCAAGAACAGCTTGGGGATTTGCTCGTGTTAATGCATTTCTAAAAAAGAAAAGTGGAGCTAAAGTAAAAGCAGCTTATGTACAAGATGATGATTTAATGGCAAAAGGTGGTAAAACTAAAGGTGGTGATTGCTTTGTTAAAGCTGGTAGTTTTTGCTTATTACATAATTCTTATGATTTTATAGGTGAACCATATTTAGTTCATGCAGAAGTTCGTGGTCAAGGCAAAATAGAAGGTTTAAGATATGGACATGCTTGGGTTGAAGATGATAAAAATGTATATGATTTCTCAAATGGTAGAGAAATTATAATGCCTAAACAAATTTATTATTATTATGGTGATATAAAAACTGATGATCCAAAGAAATATCAAAGATATACATTCCAAGAAGCAAGAGATAAAATGTCAAAAACAAAAAACTATGGAAGTTGGGACATAGAAACAGATTATGAAGATGGAGGTGATATGGAATTATTTAGTAATGGGGGAGAGTTTAATAAAGAAAAAGGTTTAAAAAAATTAGCAAAAGAAAAAAAAGCTACTATAACTAATGCTTTTGATCAATTAAAAAAGAGTATGCTAGCAGACCAATATAAAATAGTTCGCACATCTGAATTTAAAAATTGGTTTGGTGATTGGCAAAAAGATCCTAATAATTCTAGTGTGATTAGGGAAAAAAATGGAGAGCCAATGGTTGTATGGCATGGTAGTCCATCAAAGTTTAATATTTTCAAAAATGTAGAAAATGGAGTTTTTTATTTTGCAGAAAACGCAGGGTATGCAAATCATTTTGCGGACGGCACAAAAAACACTTATCCGTATTTTTTAAATATTAGAAAAATATTTGATGCTTCAAAATTTAATATAAAAGAAAATGAAGCGAATTTTTTTATTAAAGAGTTTGGAATAAATACAAAATGGTTAAAAAGTCAAGATAAATTAAAAAAGAGTATAAAATTTTGGGAATTATTAAGACATGATGTAGATTTTAGAAAGTATTTAATAAATAAAGGGTATGATGGTGTTAAGTACATTGAAGATAACGATGATGGTTGGATTGAAAAATCTGTAGCTTATGGTTGTTTTAATGCAAATCAAATAAAACTTGCAAATGGAGTAAACACTACATTCTCAACCAAAAGTAAAGATATAAGATATGAAGATGGAGGTGAGATGGATCCTTATAAATCCGGTGGAAGAATTGTATGGCATGATTCAGATGCTCCTGATGCAAATGGAAAATTCAAAGAATTAAATATCAAAGAATTAGCTGCTTGGTTAATCAAGACAAGAAAAAAAGATGTAAAAAAAATTAGTGCAAGCATAAATCAACAAATAGTATTCAATAGAAAAAAAGATCCTAAATATGCTTCTAAAATGGAAAAAGTAAGAACAGAAGTATATAAGCAATTAGGAAGAGAAGATTTGCTTGCAAATGGTGGAATAACTAAAGATGGAGTACATTTAATAATAAAAAATGTTAACAAAGAAAATATGTATGGTGGTGCGTACAAAAAAATATTCAATATAATCGAGGCTGATATTGAGTTTTATAATCCTTATGGAACTGAATATGAAGAATTAAAAGATAATAATTTACATATTTTTATAACTCCAAGACCTGATGCAAATATTATTGAAAAGATTGCAAAAATTGAAAATGTAGAAATTTCAAATGGCCAATTCGCAAATGGCGGTGATCTAGATCAAGAAATTACTTGTGTAAATTGTGGTTGGCATTGGAATACAAAAGATTCAGATGAATCCGATAAATACATTTGTCACAAATGCGGATTTGATAATAGAACTTATTATGATTCAGATCCAGTTGGTAAAATTCAAAAACAAATTGCATTACCTGATACTTATAGTACATATGATAATTTAAAACCTTTATTAGAAAAACAAGGTTATGAGATATATAAATCTATAAAGCCTATAAGAGAGGCAAATGAAATAATAGAAAGAATAAACTATTTAGAAAGTCAAAATAAAATGGCCGATGTAGGTGTTACTAAGTTTTACAAAGAATATTTAGATTGGTATAAAAATGGAGTTTCAGATAAGATGACAATTATGATAACAATTCCAAATGCATTTAGTAAAATGTCTAGTGGTGATAATGATGTGATTCTAGATGTTTTTGAAAAAACAGATGAAAGTGTTAATGGCAAAGAAAAATTAAAAGAGCTTTTACAATTAGCAGACAAAAATAAAATAGATGTTTATTTAGAGCCGATACCTAGATATAATAAAATAAAAGATGAAGCTAAAAAGAAAAAAATAACTAGGGAATATCTAATATCCTATTACAAAAAATTTGATTTTGAATTATTGCCAAATGGTTTTATGGTTAGAAAACATAAAAACATTAAAACGGAAAAAGCAAATTACATGAAATCAGGTGGTAATTTGAATTACGAAATAACATGTGAAGTTTTAGATGAAAATGGAGAAAGACAAATAGATCCTCAATCAATAGCAAATCTTACAAAATGTATTAATAATCTTCCGCAAACAAAAATTTTACATTATGACGATGAAAAGAATGATTATTATCCATATAGAAAACGTTTACACAAAGATATAATATATGAATTTAAAAAAGATCTTGTATGTATAGAAAGAGACGAACCTATTGCCATTTTAATGGGTGGAAGCCCTGCAAGTGGTAAATCTACATTTTTAAAAAAATATGCACCTTATTTATTAAGAGAAGAAATATTAAAAATTGATGCAGATGAAATTAGAGCAAAACTACCTGAATACAAAGGTTATAATGCATCTCAAACACATTTAGAAACTAAAGATATTGTAAATACATTACTTAGTGACAGAAACATAGGTATACCATGTAGATTTGATTTAATCTATGATGGTACAATGAATAATACTAAATCTTATTTGCCATTAATTCGTCTTTTAAAGAATGATGGATATAAAGTATTTATAGTTTATATAGATAAAGTGCCTAAAGATGTAATCGTAAAAAGAGCATTAGAAAGATACAAAAAGTCTGGAAGATTTGTACCACTTGAAGTTATCGATGATTTTTTTGAAAAAGGTACA
>Ga0181357_1000571_pt1 | contig 14132 bp, 24 predicted proteins | sample Fa13VDMM110DN_FD_130094 | JGI IMG/M metagenome (GOLD analysis project Ga0181357, IMG submission 130094) | Freshwater viral communities from Lake Michigan, USA - Fa13.VD.MM110.D.N | ecosystem: Environmental > Aquatic > Freshwater > Lake | place: USA: Michigan | collected 2013-09-24 | reverse complement strand
TAACTCTTCTCCTACCATTCTTTTAATTGAATTCAATTGAATTTCTCTATCATCTTTAACTAGTTGATAGCCAGGATCAATTGATTCTAGGTTGTTAACCTTCTTGTTGATTACTGTTCTCTGTTTCTTTGCCATGTCTTCTCCCTTTGCTCCTGTTGTAAGTCTTTGATTTTCCTCAAGATATGGAGCTGATTCACCAGCAATTGCTATGATGTCCTCAAGCTTGAGATGGTTATAGATAATTTGCCTTGTATGTGCTCGTTCTCCTGCAAATCCATGATAGAGAACCTTAATATATCCCTTAGCAATCAATGCTCTAGTGAGTACTGCTGTCCTGTTTATGCTTATTTTGAAGTGGCTGGCAATCCGCTGCAGACCAACCCAAGTCAATCCTCCTCGGTTGGAATAGGCACAGAACATCATTAAGACTCTAAGCTCCATATTGGTTAAGCTTCTGTCTGTAATTGCTCTGATTGGCACAACAGAGAATTGCCTTTGATCGGGTTGCTGTTCTTTCTTGTAGATCCTAGGTTTTCTAGGAAGCTTTATTTTTTCCATGCTCTGATTATGCACAGACATAAAAAAAGACCCCGAAGGGTCTTCTAAGTGGCTTGTGCTGGCTTTTAGTACCTGATTGCTCCTTTGTTTGCCAACCTCTGAGCGGTCTTTATTCTGTTAACTGATGCGCTTATTGTGCTTTGGGAGCATTCTAGGAACCTGCTGGCTTCTGTCTGCTTCATGCCCTGCACCAGCACCGCATAAGCTCCTCTGCTGGCTTTGCTGTTGGTCTTCATGCCAACCAGCTCATGCAATGCAAAGAATTGATCGGGTTTCATATTTACCCTCTCAATGTGGTTTCAATGATGTGTATGTTGCGAATATCGTTATCTTTGGCAGACTTTTCCGCTTCTTTTCTTGTACGATAAGCTCCAACAAAATCACCCTCTTCTAAAAGAATGTAAATAGTCATTGTGCTGTCTCCTTACTGACAAAATCAAGAGCTTCTAGCAATGTGTCAAATTCTGCAAGATCTTGCAATTCCTCAAATTCATTTGAATCATAAGTAGCAACAGTGAATTGTTTGCCCCCTACTTCTCTTCTGTCGGGGTCTTTGTAATCGCACCATATCCTGTAAGTGATATCTCCGAATTGCTTTTGAAAACTTGGCGAGACATCGTTGTGCCATGATGTATCAATCCAACCTTCAGGCAAACTCAGCACATCGTCATACTTTGCAAATTCTGTCTTGTAGGTTCTCATTGTGTTGTCTCCTTTATAGATTGATTGTTGGTAATTCATTGGTAGCACATTCCCAAAATGCATCAATTGATTCATACAACACAATGCATTCTTTGTTTATGCCTATAACCCGTCCATCTTTTAGGTGGACAAGATGCACATCAGGGTATTCAAATTCAATCTTTTCAATAAATCCATGTTCTGCAAATTCCATTCTGTTGTCTCCTTAATGTGCTTTGTAGGATATGGTCTTCTCTGTCCAGCATTCACGACAATCTAGGCATTTGCCTTGCTGTGCTGGTGCATTGCAGACTGTGCCTATTGGCTTTGTTGTGTGAACATTACTGATTGCAATATTTGCGATGCCTTGCAAGCTTGCTGGTACTGTGACAGCTTTGTCCACATACATTGCAGACAGTCTGACAATCAGGTTTTTAGGCAATGCTCCATGCTTTGCAATGTATTCTTTGACCATTGCATATTCCCTTGTTGGTAACCAATGCAAGCAATGGGGGGTCTGTTGTGCCACTTGTGCAATCTTTTCAAGATGCCAAAGACCCTGAAGATCTCCTGAGTCATGCCAACGAAAATAAGAATCTGCTCCAATGCTGACAACCATTGAATCAATCCAAAAGACATCATTAAGACTGTCTAGTCTTGCGTGTTGTGCTGGTTCAATATTGTTTGCATATTGCAGATAATTACCCTTGTTTGCATAGCACATTGAACAGATTGATCCAGCAATCTTTGCCATCTTAAAACCTGTTATGCAAGCCACTGTGGGCAAACTGTAGGATTTGCAAGGCATCTTGCTGGTCTGAGTCAATCCAGCATTGATTGTGTGAGCTTCTTTTTTAAGCATTATTGTTTTCATGCTTAACCCCACAATGCAAAGATAACCAGCAAGCAGACTTGAGCAATTGCACAAGTCACAACCACATAAATATCTTGTTTATCCATCTTCATTTCTCCTTAGTAGGTAGGTTTTTGAGATTTATCTAAGCTTGATTGCCTTAGATGCACATAGATTATTGCCTGCTCATGCGATATGAAATAGGGATAAACCCTAAGAGATGCAATTAATTATTGACTTGTTGTCAAAATGTATCAAGCACATACAAAGACAAGCTTTTGTCTGTCTGCTGTGCTGGCTTTTGCTTTTGCTATGCTGTTTTATCAATCCATGGCATTGCATACAGTAACCAATGCCACTTATTGGCAGCAAAAAACTTAAATGATGGCCTGGCCAAACACCACTGGTATGGGGCGCATGGAAAATTTCTATTCAGAATCACTGGAATTTTTGCCAGCATTTTCTTTCTGCGCCAGCATAAAATTCACCAAGTCGTCCTTAATTCCCTTGTAAAAACCATATGGCTCAGCATCAAGCTCCTTTGCTCTAAGCCATGCATGATCCTTGACTGCTGGCATACTAGCCATCCATATCAAATGGTTCAGCACAAAGTTGTAATGCTCAGGGTCAGTGTCCTTCATCAACATCTTGTAAATACACCAGTACTTGTGCCACCAAAAATAGAACGCCAACTGTAATAACGCCACCGATAAACATAAGAATAACTGACACCATGCTTGTCTCCTTTATTTGCTTTGCATTGCCCTTACATATATCGTCAAGCTGTCAATGGTGTCGGCGCCAAAGCCAGTCATCTTCTCTATCTCTGCTGCCACTTCCTCAATCACTGTGTTGCGTAGCATCTCGTAGAACTGTTCAGCAGTCATTGGTTTTACTTCCTCTTCAACACGTTGCTTTAACTCTGCCATTCTTGTCTCCAAGTTAATCAACACATCAATCTGTCGCTTGCGATTGAGGGAATATTCAACAGCCAGCCTGCGAGACACACTGCCTGTTTCCCAGTCGTTAAACTCCATTTAATTTCCTCTTGGTTGTCGCCGTAAGGCTACCAGCCTTGCGAAAGATTGTCCTCAGACTGTTGTAGTTGACACCGAACCTGGCAGCAATCTCTTTCTTGCTCAACCCTTGGTCATGCAGATGAAATGCTCTGCGCTCGTCAATCTCAATAGGCTTGCGTCCTGAATTCTTTCTAGATCCACCCTGCATTTAAGACTCTCCATGCTGTTGCGGCGCACAATGGGACTTGCCCATTGCCAATGGCTTTAAGTCTGTCCACCCGACAGGCCACCCCATTAGCCACTCGACCCACGTTGGGTTCAACTGACCACCATTGCCTGCTCCCATTTGCCTTGCTTCTTCCACTGTCGTATTCTTGTTGAGCAAATCCCAACTGCCAGTCCCGCCACACATCCCCGCTGTCCTCGGTGTTGGCCAGGTCAGCACTGCTGTACTGAGACTCGTTTGGGTTCCCTTCTTGCCATCCCTGCGTATCTGCAATCCCTGCCTTGCCTCCGAATGCACTGGTGTAGGCCACTTCATCATGTTGCTTACTTGATCCCTTAAGTTGGCTGGTTTGCTCCTGCCTGACCTTGTGACTGTTGCTTCTCTCAATAGGGCTTGTTCTGACTTTGGTGGCAGTTTGTCCATGGTTGTTGGGGTTGCCCACTTTTCCGACAATCCACATCCTGTCCCGCTGGTGAGGTGCGCCAATGTCGGCAGCTCCCATAACAGTCCATCTCGTGTCATACCCCATTTGGGTAAGGTCTGCAATGACTCGTGTTCCTCCCCTAGTAGTGAGCATTGGGCTGTTCTCCACGAACACGAAAGGTGGTCGAACTTCGCTAACCACCCTCGCCATGTGTGTCCAGAGTCCTGACCGCTCTCCGTCAAGTCCATCCCCTTTTCCTGCAGCAGAAATGTCCTGACAGGGAAAACCTCCGCTGATGACATCGACTTTGCCTCGCCAAGGGTTGCCATCAAAGGTGCAGATATCGTCCCAAATAGGGAATCTAGGTAAGAGTCCGTCAGCTTGCCTTTGCAATAGAACTCTGCGTGGGTAATCTTCGATTTCAACGGCGGCAACGGTTCGCCACCCAAGCAGATGTCCTCCAAGGATTCCCCCGCCACTTCCCGCAAATAGTGCCAGCTCATTCACTGCAACCCCATAGGATCTTCATCAATCATCAGATCCTTGATGTGTTTAAGTTCCCTTGCAAACATAATCATCAGTTGACTGTTGGCGCTAAAAGCCTCAGCCAATTGCTCAAACTGCTGTTCAAGGTAAGCAATACGCTGTTCTAAAGTCTCTTCTTTCATGGCAATAACTCCAATACTGTTATCTCAATCCGTGGCGATCCATACGCTTTACTGCTGTGCAACTCGCACACCTGGCTGTCATCCAACCACAAGATGCCATTGCCAGCATCCATAATTGCCTTGATGTAGTTGTCCAAATCAGGCTTGCCCACTGGTCTTTGCTCTCCAGACTCTGCCTGCTGGCGCTTGGCCTTTGACCAACTGACAGGGATAGTCTTGTACACCCTCACAGATAGGGCTACAGGCGTGTTTAAAGGATCTTGGCTACCCATGGCGTGTTTGGCGGCTTGAGCTATCTCCTGCTCCCAATCCGCTGTCTTCTTGGGGGTATATGTCTTCACAAATCCCCCTTGACGAGCGAATCTCGGTCTGCCTTTGCCCACAGGCTCTCCACAAACGACAAAATTCACCATCAAAGTCATCAAGATCCCCTGTAAGTTGCAACGCTTTGTTAATTAATTTGTCTGGATTTGGCTTGCCTTCTTTCACGCCATCCAATATCCTGTGGGCATACTCCAAGTTCATTTGACAGCCCTCAATGGCTTGATGAATGGGAGATCCACATCCTTTTCGGGTGGTGGTGCAGGCAAAGTGACTGATGGTGGTGTCCACCCAGCCTTGCGCCATGTCGCCTGCACATCTGCGCCACGCTGGTATTTAAAGCTACCAGAAGTTACACGGACGCTGGGCATTGTGATCTTTGTGCCTTCAGGTGGTTGCCATTTATTCATTGCCAGTCCTTAAGAATGATTGCAGTCTTGTATCCGCATTTGAATACTGCCGACCCAAGTTATCGATTATCAGATCGTCAACGATGGCAGCCATCGATCTGCGTTGCGCTAGTGCCGCATTGCGTAAGATCTCCTTAGTAGCTGGACGTACTCGCACCATCAGTGGAGTGACTTCAATTTTGGGATTGATTGTATGTTTCATGCTTGCAAGTATATTGCAAAATGCAATCACACATCTAGGGAAAGTACCTAGAAACCTAGCATTTATTGATGATGTATACTGCTATCACTTTGCAATCATGCAAGGCAAACAACCTACCTACTAAGGAGAGTTCAATGGAATTCGGCACAATTTGGAAAAAACTTGTACGCCGCAACGACCCCCACACCAGTCAAGAAGCCGCCAAGTCTGTCAACACGACAAACATGGAGCAGATTGTCTATGAGGTAATTGCAGGTTATCCACAGGGTTGCATACAGGATGAGGTACTAGCTCACTTAATGAGCTACCCCTACTCTACAGTGACCGCTCGGTTCAGAGCCTTGCTTGACAAGGGTTACATCGTTGACACTGGGTTCACCCGCCCTGGTCGATCAGGAAGAAAACAGCGGGTTCTCATCATCAAGGAGTTTCACAATGCCTAAGTTAACCTCAGACAAAATGCTGTCTTGCTCACAATTACCCAGTCTTTTTGGTGTAAGTCCATACTCCAGCCCTAATGATGTCCTGATGTTCTGCATCAAGTCGATTTTGGGCGAGGATGCACGAACCCAAGCGGGTGAAGCGGCAGACTGGGGCAATGCCTTGGAGCCAGCCATCATTGCAGAGATGGCAAAGCGCCTTGGGATAGACCGATACTCTATGCCTGAAGAAGCTTTTGAGCATCCTGATATCCATTTGGCGGCAAGCGCAGACGCAATTGCTTTCCTTAAAGACCCCATTGTTGTCCAGCATGATCCAAGCAAAGGCATCTATGTGGTTGATGGAGACTCAATAACCCTGACTGGCAATGGAGTGCTGGAGTCTAAGCTTACACGAGGTCATCCTGAAGAGTCCCTGCCACTCTATCGTGGGCCAATCCAAGTCCAAGGTGTGATGATGTGTACTGGTTTGGACTGGGCAGCTATTGGTTGTCTGTACTCAGGCGTGGAATTAAGGATCTTCCTGTTTAAGCCACATGAAACCACCATGGCGCAGATTGCAAACTATGCCACTGACTTTCAAGATCGGCTGACTACGTTTGAAGAAACAGGGGAAGCCCAGTACTACCCAGCCGCTGACAGCAAAGATGCCAACCGCATCTGGCCTCACGCAAAGGAAGAAGAAGTCCAACTTGGTATTGATGCCGAGGATATCGTGGCAGATATTGTCATTGCCAAACAGAAGATCGCCAGCCTACAGGAAGACATTGACCTGTGGGAAAAGGATCTCAAGGTGCTAATGAAAGACTACTCCAGCGCCAAGGTTGGTGCATGGACACTCAAGTGGCCTATGCGTCACTTCAAAGCCACCATTGCAAAGATTACTCCAGCCAAAGAAGCCTACTCAATTCGCCAGTCAACGATCACTATTAAGGAATCTAAATGAAACAGATTGCATCAGCCCTTGTCAAAGCCCAACGTGCCTTTGGCCCTGCTTTAAAGACTAGTACAAACCCTCACTTCCGTAGCCGTTATGCAGACTTGTCTGCTTGCGTGGAAGCAGTGATAGATGCACTAAATGAGAATGGCATCTTTTTACTGCAAAAAAATTACGACTGTAGTGATGGCATCATGTGCGAGACAGTCTTTGTTCACGAGTCAGGTGAGATGCTGGAGTGTGGCATTGTCCACTTTCCCGCTGTCAAACAAGATCCCCAAGGGTACGCCAGTGCCTTGACCTATGCTCGCAGGTACAGCCTGATGTCAGCCTGTGGCATCGCTCCAGAGGATGATGACGGCAATGCTGGCTCACGCCGCCAAGCGCCAGCCACCAACCCATTGGATGCCATCAAGCCACCAGCGCCAGCCGCTACCCTGCCTTATATTCTGACAATACCTGGCCACCAACCACGCCACTATGAGACATCAGAAACCTACACCAATAGTTATATCAAATTGCGAGACAAGGTAGAGGATTCATCCTTGGCAACACGCAACAAAATGACTAAGCTCAGGGAGATACGAGAGGTAAACGAGGATCAGGTAAACAAGCTCAACCCTGAGCATAAAGCTAAATTGGTTGGTGATTATCAATTGCGCTTGAAGAGACTAGGCGCACAACTTGAGGAGAAAGAAGATGACGATGGAGGATTGGAATAAATTAGATGAAGAATACAGGGTGTATTGTCAACAGTGTCAAACCGCTGGCAAACCCCCTGTAGACTTTCACACTTGGTTGCTTGGTAATGATTAAGCCAAAGCAGACATAGCGTTATCGGTGCGGGCAATACGGTCATCAAGACCGTGTGTCCCACCATTTATTTTCTTGGTCAAGCCTGTCCAGTTCTGGGCATCAGCCAACTCATTCAGATTATTCTTATCCCAAAACCAACCTGCTGTGAGCGCAGCATATTTAGGTGTGCTTACCAAGTCAGGCTCTGCAATAAAGTCAACATCCAAAGAGTCACCAGCCAACTGGTAGTTTGTCTTGCCAGTTAATTGGATCAAGCCACGACCACGGTACATGAACCCTTCACCAGATGCCTCGTCACCGTTGCCCATGCGATCAGCATAAACCTTGTTGGCTATCTTCTCAGGGTTGCGGTGGTATGGTTGTGCGGCATCCAAAGATGTAAACCGCTTAGGCCAAACCTTGGTCAATCCTTCTGCTGAGTAGTTGAGGTTTTCTTTGAGCGCAGTGAAGTTAGCAGACTCATGAGCGCACTGACCCAAGAACGCAGCTTGTCTTTCAGTTGTGCTAATGTCAAAGCGATCACAGGTTTCATTGATTGCATCGATCCACTCCTCTGCCTTTGCAGGCGTGATTTTTAAAGCTTGGGCTAATTGTTCAGCGTTCATTTGATTCCTTTCATGGTTTGGTAAACAGTGTTATACGCATCAATACACGCATTCAATTGTCTGATGGCTTTGTCTCCGTCATCTGTGATGGCGACAAGAGCTTGAGCAATCTTTCCGTCAAGTTCGGCTCCTGCTTGAACGCTATCTCTGGCGGTAGCGGGGGCATCTGAGGTGGGGTGTACGGCGCACTCGGCGGCTTTGACAGGGATGAACAGCTTGCGTTTGCCAGAATCAAGATCAGACTTAAGATTCGCAATGCGTTTGGATGCTTCATCGTTTTGTTTCCTTAGTTTGGTAGCAGTCTCTTGTGCGTCTGCTTGTAACTTTTGCTCAGTCTCTCTTGCTTTTGCATTTAATGCGGCTATCTCAAGTTGCTGGCGATCAAACTCATCTGCACTTCCCTTGAAATATCCGCTTGTACCTGCGCCAAGAACAGCCAGGACGATACCCAGCAGTACCCATGGATTGAACAGACTCATTCCTTGGCTTCCAACTTGGGTTCAGGATCATTGTCAACAGCCTCCGCTCTGGCAGTAGCAACAGCAGATGCGGCAGCAATTACTTTACGTCCAGCCACACCACCAAGTACACCAGTACACAGCAACATGATGTCATTGATCATCTTGGTGTACACCTTATCGATGGGAGCCATGCCACTCATAGGCTGAGTCACCCATGTCACAGAATAGATGAAGCTGAAACACGATCCAAGCAGGATGATGGAGATCACAAAGATGACCCATGCCCACACACGGACTTCAATCTCGTCAGGACTCAGGCGAGGCTTTACAGGTTTGTATCCAATGGTTGTCATTTCTTCTCCTTTTCAATGGTGATCAGTTGTTCAGGGCAAGTACCAGTAGCAGTACACACTGGCGCTTTGCATTCAGCATTCTCCCAATTCTTTGGATCTTGGCATGGGTATCTAAAGCGGTCTTCACAGCCAGCAAGAACTACTAGCAGTACAGACAGAAACCAAATTTCATACACATTCATTTGTCTTTCTCCCTTTGCTTTTGCTCAATTTGTCTTCTTAACTTTTCAACTTTTTCAACCTGTTGCTTGACTTCATTCTTTGCTTCCAAGATATCCACGTATAGCAATGCCCCCATTGGCAGTAGGAGTGCAATCAATATACAAGCAGCTACCCATCCCACTATGTCTTCCTTAACTGACTGACGAACAGGAGCCACAGCCACAGGTACAGGAGGAATATAGTAGTCGCCACTAGGAACGCTAGCTTTAGCTGGAAGTTTCTTTCCTCCTCTTTGCGTAGCCATAGTTCCTGCCTCTTCTTTGCCTCTTCCTTTAGCCTTGCTTGCGTTTGCTCCTCTTCAATCTTGTCCTTCATGCTGAACACTTCGCTATAAAGCGCCCCCATTTCTGGAGGTGATTGGTACACCATACACTCTCTGATCTGTACCACCAAGTTGTCCATCTCTTGCTGAGCCATCACTCTCTTGAGTGCTGACTCCATCAGGTTCTGGTCAGGGTCGTAGACTGATCTGCTCTTCTCTTCCTCTTCCCTGATGTGTGTTGCTAGTTGTTCTTGGAGTCTGAAGAATTGCGTGAGGTTAGAAACAATGTCAACCTTGACTTGAGTCTCGTCAACAGCGACATAGTCTGACTTTTTAGATTTGCCAGCAGGCTTTGCAACTTGAGGCTTTGGCTTGCTACCAAAGAACGCAAGGAGCTGGCGCCAGAAGCCACGCACCTCTTTGCCAATGGCAACAACCTCATCAGCAGTTCTTTTGATCTCAACAAAAGATTCTTTAGCCTGCTTGTAAAGCTCGCACCCAGCTTGGATCTGTTTAACCAAGCCAGCCGCAAGTAAGCAGATGCTGATCGGATCAATTTATAGCCCCAGCAATTTTTTGAAAAGCTCTGCCGCCACACCTGGCCCAAACAACACAACCACCATTACCGCATACAAAAGGTATTCAATGCGAGTCATGCGCTTGTCTCCAGCGGTAAAAGACTTTTCAATAGACTCATACCTTTGGGCGCAGATTGCTTCATGCACAGCAAAGTTCTTTTCTAGATCACTCATTTGCAGGCCATCCTTGTGCAGTTACAACAACAATTAAAGCAGGTACATTAGCAGCGCCAGCAATGGCAGTTACTAACCTTGTGCATTCGGTAATCACCGCCGCCCTGTATGTCACAGTAGCCGCAGGAATATCTACGCTACGTTCTACCTTGCGAATCACCATCCAATCAGACTGAGCCAGCAACTTGTTTGCGGTGTCTTTAACTGTGGCAGTCCACTGGTGCTTAAGTCCATGCTGTGTATATGGCTCACCTTGTTCGGGCGTGACTGTAATGTCTTCCAATTGTTTTGGATTGTCTACACCCCAATAGAAGCGATCATCGTATGTGACTTGAGTGTCTGCCACCTCTGTGATACCAACAGCATTCTTCTCTGCAATAGAGGTCAAGCGTAGCCAGTTGGCAGGGTATGACGTTCCATTAATAATGAATGGTGTGTCAAGTGAAAGTGGATTGCCGTTGAGTAAAAACATAAGTTACCTCGCTAGAGAAAGTTTGAATGGGTTTTCAGCAAAACAAGCGTAAATGTATGACTCACCACTTCCATTGTGAGTAGTTCCACGCAATTTAAATCCATTAGATAGAAAATCTCCCCATGTGGCAGAAGCTTCTGCGGCAGTTGTGTTTGGAACTAAATAGCCGTTTACAACATTGTATGTATTTCGAGAAGAATCAACTACTAGCCAACTTCCAGTACTGTCAGTACGCTTTGACATCACCCACCGTGGTCTAAATCCAAGAAATACAAAAGGCCCATCTGTGCTTCCATTGCCTGTGTAGCTACCAAATGCTGAATAGCCAGCTACTGCGGCAAAGCAGTAGGCGACAAATGTATTTGAAAAAACTACACTGTAAGATCCTAAAGTTATTAATGTACTAGTTGGGGCTGTATTATTCCAAAATCCAACATCAGTTGAAGTGGCATTTGTGGAATTTAAAAGAATGCCTTGCGTTGCACCTAAAGATGCATGATAAGAATTCCAATTTCCTACCGCACTTCTATTTTTTATAGTTATGAATGATGGAGCAACACCCAAACCATGACCTATTGTTGCACCTAATGTTCCGTTGCCTGTAAATGTCACCACGCTAAAGCCAGCAGTAGTATTTGCTTTTACCTGTGCTGAGATTGACCCGCTGGTATTGGTTACTGTTGAGCCGCCAGCGTTCCATTGCCAACCTACATAAGTGGCGGCATTTGTATTCATTTGAGCCAATGCACCAATAGTAAACCCTGTACTACCAAACGCTGTCAAACCTGTGGTTTCGGTTGTCTCTGCGCCGTCGCTGTTACTTTCTATTTGTTTTTGCACACCACGCACTGCGTCATACCAAGCATGGTCAGTTGCGCCGCTTCTACCTTTTACCCACACCAAATCAGGTTGAAATGATGCGCTACCAACAGTATTTGCAACAGTTAATGCCGCACCTGTGCCTGTGTAAGTTGTAGCCGCCATGTAACTAGCACCATTGCTAATCGTAGGCGTTGGTAGGTTCTGCGTGTTTAGTGCAACAAAGCCTGTAGGTGGTGTGTAGCTGAATGGGCGTTGACCGCAATTAAGAAACCCACCATCACCACTTGCAGAGTCTTTGCGAACAATGAATGAATAATTGCCAGCAGTTATTGCAGTAAAACCGCCTGATTGCAATGTGCCATTTTTGTAGAACACCAATGTACCTGCGCCTGCGTCATACGCAATACCAATCACATCGTTGGTTGTAAACGTAGCTGGTGTACCCGATGAGGATGCCCCCATACCGCTTGTGATGTACGTTGCATTAACCCGATAAGCCGTAAACTGGTCTGTATTTGAAGCAGATGTGGCTGGGTTGTTTCCAATGCCTACTGCTGGGCTTGATGCGCCAACTGCCATTGTTACTTCTGCATACCACTTGCCTGTTGTGGCAGTTTTTATTGTGGATTCAATGCTGAATGGAGCGGAGGCGCTGGTAGACAAAGCCTTTAGATTAGCTTCAGAAAATGTAATCAAGCCGCCAGCAGTCAGCGGATTCCAAGTTGGGTAATTCCCCCGCCCATTACCACCATCCGCATAAGGTGTAGGCACATCTAACATAGAGTCGTATGTTGTACCAGCAGTCACGCTAATGTTGTTGGGTGTCCAGTTGTTACCGTTGCCTGAGTAGTCCTTGCCAATGGTTGCGGCAGTAGAGGCAGAGTTGTCGCTGAAGTTTAGTTCAAAGCCGTTTGTGCCATATGTGCCTGAGTAGGATTTAGGTTTCCATACGCCTGTGATGGAGTCTGTTTCACCAAATGAAAATGGGGTTAGGGCTTGGCCGTCAATGAAGTTAATTTCGGTGAGGTATCCGTCAAAGTAGTTTGTTGTATTTGCCGCACCTATTTGATGAGAAATTGCAGTATTAAAAATAGATGCCGCAGTTGTTCCAGTTGCAATTGATACGCTATTTACATAAATTGTTTGAGCAGAACCATTTTGTTGATAAACAATGTGATACCAAGCAGAAGGATCACGAAATACTGCCGTTGATGTAGCGGCAGAAACCCCATTAAGAGTTAAATTTAATTGGTCTGAACTGTTAAATGTTAAAAAAGTAGTTGTGCTTGCACCAAATAAACGATATGTTCCAGTTAAAGCGCCACGCTTAACCCAAGCACTCCAAGTCCAAATTGTTGCGCTTGTAGGTGTGCTAAAAGTCCGATTTAAATATGCTGTTGCACTTGCACGGAAACGCAAAGAGTTGCTCACATACTTAAACGGAGCCAAGAATCCTGTTGATGTGAATGTGTGGATGACATTACCACCAGAGATGGTGACAGTGCCACCAGCCATGAGTTGGGTTGCGCCAGCGTAGCTGATGATGACTACGCCTGAGCCACCTGCGCCACCAGCTTGTGTGTTATTACCCCCACCGCCGCCGCCACCCAAGTTTGTTGTGCCAGCAACAGGAGTTCTTACGCCTTGAATACCGCCATTACCACCGCCACCCGTACCGCCCGTACCACCAGTTCCTGCAAGGTGATTGGTAGCACCACCGCCACCACCAGCATAAGTTACAGACGTTCCACTTATGCTTGATGCCGAGCCATTGCCGCCAACCCCACAAGCAGGTGTTGCGGCTCCAACGCCATTTGTTCCAGCCGCAGAAGCGCCACCTCCACCACCGCCAGCCCTTTCGGTTGATATGCTTCCTGAGCCGCCATTACTTCCTTGTGATGGAGATGTGGATGGCGTGTTTCCTGTGCCACCTGCCTGAGTTGGAGTTCCACCACCGCCCCCACCGCCTGAGCCACCATTAGCGCCTGTTGCTTGGTAATAACCACCACTGCCGCCACCCGTGCTTGTAATACTGGAAAAAACCGAGTTTGAACCATTTACACCACTGACAGCACCTGTACCGCCTGTGCCACCTGCACCAACAGTTACAAGGTAAGTTGAGTTGGTGTCAATCGTTATTCCAGAACCAGTGCGGAATCCACCTGCACCGCCACCACCACCAGCAACACCGCCGCCTCCACCGCCACCAGCAACAACCAATGCGCTTGCTGTTAAAGGTGTGATTGGAATAAGAGTGCCTGATGTAGTGAATGTGTGAATGGTGTTTGTGCCATCGGTTGTGACAACACCGCCACCAAATTGTTGTGCGCCAACATAGGAAATGATGACGATGCCTGAGCCGCCAGCCGCCGCAACACCTGTGCTTCCATAGCCGCCACCACCGCCACCACCAAGGTTTGCTGTACCAGCCGTGCCATTGAGAGCGCCACCAGTGCCGCCACCTCCAGCGCCACCAGCACCGCCAGTAGTGTTAGATGCCCCGCCACCGCCGCCAGCATAGGTTACTGAAGAGCCACTGATGCTTGATGCTGTACCAGCGCCTCCCGCACCGCCAACCGCCGCAGAGGGGGTTGTTGCACCTGCGGCAGATGCGCCACCACCGCCACC
>Ga0181357_1000570_pt1 | contig 14133 bp, 22 predicted proteins | sample Fa13VDMM110DN_FD_130094 | JGI IMG/M metagenome (GOLD analysis project Ga0181357, IMG submission 130094) | Freshwater viral communities from Lake Michigan, USA - Fa13.VD.MM110.D.N | ecosystem: Environmental > Aquatic > Freshwater > Lake | place: USA: Michigan | collected 2013-09-24 | reverse complement strand
TAATGGAGGAGGGCAAGGATGCATACAACCTAGAGAAGAAGTCTCTTAACTCGGTCACCTTCTCTGGCACCTTCCAGCCAACCAGACACGATGCACACTGCCAGCAGTATACTGGTATAATAACCTGTGACATCGATGGCATAACACAGGACACACTGGACGACCTTCGTGACGCACTAACACTAGACAGGCACACGCTGTGTTACTTTAACTCACCGTCTGGTAACGGACTGAAGGTCCTCGTTCCTGTATCTTCAAAGAAGGAGGACCACTACTCTGCATTTGAGTGTGTGCGCCTGTACTTCTTGGAGAACTATCAGGTAAAGCTCGATCCATCTGGAAAGAACCTCAGCAGACTATGTTACCTGTCACACGATCCAGACCTTTACTATAATGGTGAGGCAGAGCCTATGACTGTTGAAGTCTCTGAGTCAGTAAGAGCTAGGGTGTACGGAGACAGAGAAGTCTACTCCAAGGACAACAAGATCACAACTAATGACCTCAAGGTTTACGAGGTGTGTAGGCAGTGGGCCGAGATGTACAAGCCATACCAACAGGGTGGCAGAAACTCTCACATACACACCTGCTCGTGTAACCTTAACCGATGTGGTATGAGCCTAGAGAACGCCATCCTCTCAATAGCTAGGGACAGGACAGACCTTCCCGTTGATGAGATCAAGGAGACAGTAAGAAGGGTGTACAAGGCAAAGCTAACAGAGTTTAACACTATAACTATCTTTGACTTTGAAAGAGAGCAAGACATTATGAGGGGTGCTATGGAGATGAGCTCTCCTGCCGACATCATAGACCAGATAGCATCGTCATCGTCCGAGACACTTATAACCTCAGGGTATAACATACAAGACAAAACATTTGGAGGTGGCAAGGAGAGAGGTGCTGTATACGCCTACATAGGTAGGGAGAAGACTTACAAGTCAGTACACGCAATACAGGAGGCCTGCACTCTCTCTATGTCTGGTGTTCCTGTGCTGTACCTAAACGGAGAAATGAGCAAGAGACAGTTCATGCAGATCGTTGCTCAGCAGAGGCTCTCCATTCCAAGGACTAAGTTCAACGACAACCTGAAGGAGATACGGGACTGGGCCGATATAAACCTAAAGAATTTATCGGTGGTTACTGGCCGTGACTTTTCCTTTGAAAGGATAATAAAGTCAGTGGAGGCTATAAGGACGATGACAGGATCTGACGTGGCCCAGGTTTTCGTTGATGGTATAAGCCATATGGACGCCTGTGGCAGGGAGGAGATTCAGGCCCTTATAGAGAACAGCAAGGTACTCAAGGAGGTTGCCAAGAGCTGTAACGAGGGCAGGATGGCTGCGGTGACGGTGCTGATACATACCGATGCGGCCTGTAACTACTGGAGCAGAAAGCCACAAAGCTTTATACGTGGCAAGACAAAGGTGCTGTCCAACTTCGATGGTAGCGTTGGCTTCTCAAGGTTTATAGTTGAGGGATCCATGAACGAGGACTGGTCAGACTTCGAGCTGCGTAACGACATATACAACATACGTGTGGAGGACTACAGGCTCACTGGTGAGTCTAATAACATAGTGATGCACCTTGACAGCAACTGCACACCAACGGAGAGCTCTGACGATGCATCTGCGTATGAGTTTAATCCCAAAAAACAAAACAACCTATCTATATGAACCAACGGGCATACTTTAATATCACAACACCCTCGCAAGAAGAATCAGAGCTATACATTGACGTGTACTGGGACGAGGAGACAGAGGGATCTGAAAAGGTTCTTGTGGAGTGGGGACTTCTTTGGAACAAGGCACTGACACAGCCAGATTTTATTACCAGAGAAATACTAGTTCAGAAAATGGAACTGATTGATTACAGCATATAACTTGCGGATTGTCGCTATTATAAAGGGTATAGCATTGAAAAATAATAATAATTGAAGGGTATAACATTAGAAACTATGAAAACAAAATTAGAAAAAACAATTATTGTCGGTAGCATAAATGTTACAGAAGGTAGAGCACAAAGGTACAGACAACTTTATTCAAACTCAAAGTGGTTTGACGATTCAGAGTACTTCACAGTGAAGGAAGATGGGAAGTGTTTGAAGATTAGAAAGTGTGGATTACACATTCCTAGAAATGCTCAAAAGTTTACCTCGTCTCGTCACTTTATGTATGTATCTGAACTGCCAATAGGAAGGCTTGACTTTGATCCAGAGGACAGCTCTGAAGACGAACTAGTAATATATTATTGATAACTTTATATTGTAAAAATAATTAACTATAAAAAAAATGGAAAATAAAATAATATGTTGGTGGAGTGGTGGAATTACAAGCGCAGTAGCTTGCAAGCTTGCTATTGATTTGTTTGGCAAAGAAAATTGCAGAGTAATAATGATTGACACTCAAAATGAACATCCAGATACCTATAGATTCAAAAGTGATTGTGAAAAATGGTATGGATTAACTGTTGAGATAATTACTGGAATAGGTGAAAAATATGGTAATATTTTCGATGTATGGAGAAAACATAAATCATTAAATACTGCCAATGGAGCTATCTGTTCAACCAACTTAAAACGATTGGTTCGTGAGAAATGGGAAAAAGTAAACACATACAAACATCAAGTTTTTGGATTTGAATTTGATAAGAAAGAGTTTAACAGAGCCATATCAATGACACTAAACCATGGCAAGAGGGTTAAAGCAATATACCCACTACTTCTTTTTGGGTATGACAAGAATGAATGTTTGAAGATTGTTAAAGATAATGGAATTGAAATACCTGAGATGTATAAATTAGGATTTCAAAATAATAATTGTTTTGGTACTGGATGTGTTCAAGGAGGAATAGGGTATTGGCAAAAAATGAAATTGGAATTTCCTGAAAAGTTTGATGTAATGGCTGACTTGGAACACGAGTTAACAGAATTAAAAGGGGAACCTATTACAATGCTTAAGGATCAGTCTAATGCCGCTAAAGAGAGTATGAAGGTTGGTGTAAAAAACCATTTAGTTTTCCTTAAATTTAACCCCTTGTATCCAAACAACAAGTGTATAGATGATATGCCATTAAGAAAAGTAGAACCTTTATTTGAATGTAATGGAATGTGTGGAATAAACGATTTAAGCGAAAGAAATTCAACAGAAAAAGAAATAAACTATGAACTATAAAGATTTTAAGCAAATCATTGATTGGCAAATCGCACATTCTCAAAAGATAGACAAGCTATACAATTTAAAAATTAACTTATTAGAAGCATTTGACGAGCAAGATAAAGTGATTGATGCTCTATGGAAGCAAGTGCTAACAGCAGATGGCGATGATTGGTTAGGTTGGTATCTTTACGAAAAGGATGGTATAAGCGGTAAACCAAAGAAAAATATGAGAGCACACGATGGTGATGTCGAGATCTGTAAGGACATCAAAGGTTTGCATGAATATTTAATTAAAAATAAATACTTTAAAATATGAAAACACACACTTATAATTTTAAGATATTTAACGGAAGAGTTAAGGTGTACATAGATGGTTATGTAGCGTTCACATTTAACCAGATAGACTTCAAGGGGTACTACGCCTACAAGGACGACACGTCATTGTATGGTTTAGACATATACCTAATGAACGACAAGGGTGGTGCTACAACTATGGAGGTATACTTTAAGACTAAAGAGAATTGGTTAAATGTGCTTAAGCTACTAGATGAAAATTTATAATAAAATAAACAAATGGGAAAGATAATACTAGAGTTTGACTCTCAAGAAGAAGCAGAAGATGCTAAAACAGCATCGGATGGTTGGAGGTGGAAACACACTATGTGGGAACTAGACCAAAAATTAAGGAATACAACTAAGTATTCTGAAAGTGTAATTGATGGTGAACCACAAGCATCTGAACTTGAACGCAACATTGCGGAAAAGTACAGAGAAATGATTAGGGATTTATTAAATGACAATAACTTAAAATTAGAATAAATAACTATGAATATGTTTCACACTTCACCAAAAAAGAGAGTTGCTAAAGAGGAGAAGATACAGCTACAGATATGCAGGTACCTCAAGCTACAGTACCCGTCCGTTACCTTCCTGTGTGATATAGCTGCAGGACTTAACCTTGGCTTTAAGTGGGCCTCTGCAACGAAGATATCAAGATCTTCTAGAGGACTTCCTGACATATACATATTCAAGAAAAGCAATTTATTTTGTGGGCTGGCCATAGAGCTTAAGTCTGGAAAGGGATCTATATACAAGAAGGATGGAACGCTACGCTCACAAAAGAAACAAGTAAAGAGGAAAGGAATTGTTGTCGGAGAGTACGACCACCTACAGGAGCAGGACATGGCCCACCAGAGGCTCAGAGAGCAGGGTTGGAAGGCAGAGTTCTCGGAGGGTTTTGAACAGACAAGAAAACTTATTGACACATACCTTGCAGATTAAAAAAAATATAGTATGTTTGCAAAACTAATGTAACTAAAATGTTTATTTCGGTGTTGACGGTAGTGAAGGATCAATCATCAGACCTGTTTGTTTGTAGGGAGAGTAATGCAAAGATTGAATTTATAAAGGACTTCAGAACATGGCACCGCAAGCCTATGCACCAGGGAATAGAGGGTGAACTTACAAAGGTCTCTATGTACGACCTAAAGAGAGACAAGGAGTGGTTCATTATCATAAACGAAAGCGTTCAAGATTTTAGAGATAGGTTAAATAAGTTAAACTCGGTTAATACAACATCATGTCAGACATCCCCAAAGACATTATAATATCTTCAAGAAAGGCTAAGGAGCTTTTTTTGGATAGGTGCAACGAACTTAATATTATTCCAGAGGCTTTGTGTAAGCACGTTGGAATAAAGAGGGAGTCGTTTGAACTTTGGCAGCGTGCCATAGATCCAGACGATGCAATAAAGGCTATGCCTCAGTCTGACCTTATACGTTTGCTTGAGGGTGTCTATGTAAGTCTGCAGGTGGTTCTTATAACAAAGCCTATAGAGTCCATCCCAAAGGAGGATCGTGACTTTCTAATAAGTATGTCGTCTGACTTTTCATCTGGAATATAATGCCATACAAAGCACCTGACCTAAAGCCTCTGCCCAAGGACATAAACGCCCTGAAGGACAGCATAGCTATACTGGCAATGAATGTGGCCGAGCTGTCACACTTTGCACATAGATGTGACAGTGGCCTGTCAAAGCCTTGTGACTGGCTTATACTGGGGTTGGGTACGATAAAGGCTCAGTGCAAGGAGATACAACTAATGTCTAAAAAAAGGAGGTATAATATATGGTCGCATAACAAAAAAATGAGAAGCCTTGATGTCAACGATGATGTCATTGATACAGAGATTGATAAATAAATAAAAACTGGTAACATGGAAACAAACAACAAGCCTACGCTACAAGCTATAAAAATGAAGCAACAACAAGAACTAATTTTAAATGAGCAGATAATGAACCTGCTCGACACAAAAACCCAGCTGATGAATGAGATCTATCAGGTGGAGGTTGACCTAGAATTTATTGGTTACACCAGCGATCCTTTGAGCTCCAAAGAGCTCTTTGATGAGCTCAATAAGGCAGGGATGTCTCTTGTGCCAACAGAGTATATGGTATCGCTAGAGGAGGATCGTATCATGTTGAGTATCGCCAATTCAAAGATTTTGAAATTAAAGGAAATGTTAAAACTAAAAAAAACTAAAAAACTAAAAAAGTAATATTATGGCACGAAAATCATACCGAGGAAACTCAAACGGAACAGACTGGAAACCTAACGCAGACGCTAACGGTGTACCACGCAGAGTAGCAGATCCATCCAAGGACTTCGTAGAGGGGCACCTGATGGAGATAAAGGAAGGTGTTGGCAAGAACGGATCTACAGTATACCAGATCAAGATCTCCCCAGACACTGCATTTAAATATACAGGCTTTGGTATTGATGGAGACATCGTTAATATCTGGGGATGTACAGTCCTAAACAATCAGATGGACGACTTCATGAAGGATGCACACGGAGGCATCGGTGCTTGGTGTCGTATTGAGTACAGCGGAAGAGCTGTGAAGAAGTCTGCTATCAACAAGCCAGATGCAGCACTCGATAAGTCAGACCTCATCTCTATCTACACAGTTATCTCTGACGATGAGATCAAGCCGATCAACGTGAATACAGAGTCTTATACACCAGTTGCCTCAAACGAGGTGAAGGCTTCAAACGTCAAGATGCCAGTAAGTATAGATGGTGACGATGATGATATGCCGTTCTAAACAAACAATAACAAAGAAGCCATATCGTTATGATATGGCTTTTTTTTTTGTCTGGGTAGTTTTCTGGGTAGTTTTCTGGGTAGTTTTCTAGTACTCCTTTAATGTTGGTCCCTGGTATTCATCTTCCTCACCCATTTCTTCTGATGAGTTCTTGTGAATTTCTACCATCCGCTTTATAGCCTGTGCCGACTCAGAGGACTTGAATATCTCCTCCTCCTTGTAGTACTTCATCGTGCCACTGTATGGCCCGTTGTTTCCGTTTACCTGCTTGCACACGTCCCAGCATAGGATGAATCCGTTTTCTACTGGTCGTAGCTTGATGCTCTCTGATTGAATCTCTGACTTGTGTCCCATATATATATTATAAAGATGCTGCGATGTCAGACATGAATGCGTTGCAAGCTGCCTGGTTTCCTGTGATCCATGTTGCGTGTCCGTTTACGTCCTGAAGCTCAAAGGTAAGGACAGTGTCATCAACAAGGTGTATGTATCCCATCGTCTGTGTTAGGTATGGGTACGCAGATCCTGGCTGTGGGTTAAAGGTAGCCTTGAAGTCCACGATGTTTGACTTTACTACGTAGCTTACATTGTTTGTAAAGGCTGCGTTTGTAGCCATCTGAATGGTAAGGACAGCTGCAGCTCCTTGATTTACATATATTGTTGGTCGACCTAATGCGTTTGCCATGTTTTATTTTTTTTATATTAACAATTCCACTTGTCTAATGCAAGCTTCTTTCTTGTTGGTTCTCCGTTTGGTTTTTTCATTGGACCTGGAACACCAGACATTCTAGCACAAAAAGATTTACGTCTATTAGCGTCCTTACTGCCAGGCTTTAGTTCTGATGGCTTTTTTGTTACAGCTGTTTGTAACTTAGATCCAGGGTTCTCTTTTCTATAAGAAGCAACTCCCTTGGCATTCAGTCCACCCTTTGGATCCTTGCCCTCTTTTCTAGTCCATGCTGCTGTCTTTGCCATTACTTATTAGTTTTATATTTAATATTTTTTTCTTGCTTAAGCATTTCTTTGGATGGAGCTTTACCAGAACCTTTGTTAGCTCTGATGTTATCCCAAAGTCCTTTCTGAGATACACTTCCATCCTTTCGCTTTACCATTTGCTTTGCCATGTTATCTTTTTTTTTAAGTTTATGAACTAACTGTCCATGTTCCACTAGGTGTCACAACGGTTGCTCCTGCTGTAAGTATTGTTGCGTATTCTGCTGCTGTTATAACGCCTGTAAGCAAAGCTCTGTTCCACGAGGTGGAGAAGTTTGTAAGTATCTTACACGCACAACAGTCAGCGATATCGCCCTGTGTTGCTAGAGTCACTGCTCCTGAGCTGTCCTTGTAGTAAAGACGATTTCCGTCATTGGAATCAAAGAAGTAGGTAACATACCCTGCTAAAGGTGTTGCTACTGCTGCTGCTGTTGATATGCTTATTGTGTTTGTATTTGTTGTAGGGAGTGCCATTTTATATAGTTTAAGGTAATAGTGGGTACATTATAATCCAATCAGCAGGTGAAACAAATCCGTAAAATATTCCAGATTTGCTAAGTTTTACATATCCAGCAGGGGGCTCAACTATATTCAGAACATATCCCTGTGCATCGTTTGGGGTAAGACATCCGACAGATCTTCCTGATCCGTCAAGTATCTCAACCAATCCCTCTCTGCAACATCCGCAATCTTTCTTGCATTCGTCACAGCCGCTTTCGCATCCGCCACAGGTGGTTGATTCGCTACAGTTGCATGGTCCCTCACATCCGCAGCCTTCGTTAGGCTGGGTGTAAATGTTTGTGTTTGTCCAAGTTGTGAATGCCATAGTTATATTTTTTTATTAGTTGCAGTTACAAGAACAACCCCCACATAGTGTTGAGATCTGGTCGAATATTGCTTCCACGTCATATGTTGTTAAACAGTTAAATAGGTCTGGATCTATGCACACGCACTTACCAGTATCATGCAAATATACTTCTTTGTTGTGAAGGCGCAAATAAAATAAATAATCTTTATACGATACCGTTGGTGCAGGGCAGTACTTTTCAAGTGTGTTCATGTAGGCATCCACCAGCATAAGTGTGTTGAACATCTGGTCCGTGTTACGGCCCTTGTTTGCCATTGCAACATAGTCACTGCTGAGGGTTAGTGCACAGCACTTAGCCTTTGCAAGTCTCTCGTCAAAGCACTCTACTATATTCATCTACGATATTTTTTGAACCCAGAATGTACCCCTTGATGGCTGCATATTGTTGTGGCCAAGGCTTCCACCTGTGTTGCCTGTTGTGATACCTGTTGATGCGCTAGCTACAGTAACTAGAGCAGAGAATCCTGCTGTGGTTATTCCTGTCAGAGCACTAACTCCCGTTATTACAGGGGTAACAGCATTTGTTGTTCCTGAGTGTAAGTGAGCTCCGTTGTCAGCAAGCGTATCTGTTGAAAAACCTCCAGCTAATAGTCCAGCGTTAGTAGCTGCAGATGGCGTTAGTATACTTCCCGTGCCACCTATACTTGTTACGTGTGTGTGGTTACCTTGTGTGTCTGTGGTGATAGTGTGCGAGTGAGCTGCCTGTGTTGATGCGTGTAAGTGCCCAGGATCTGTTACTGCGTGTGTATGTGCTGCACTAGTAGCTGTGTGTACGTGTCCAGGATCCGTCACTGGGTGTAAGTGTGTAGGTATCTCGGATGTTACCAGTGTTACTGACGATGCTCCTAGTAGCTGCCCTGTGGTGTACGTTAGTCCAGATCCCACTGGGACGTTGTCTCTCATATCCTGAGTGATGACAGTTACCGATCCAATTACATATGTATTTCCGTTGGCAATACCCCACCCTGTCCATGTACCTGAACCAAAACCTGTGACTGTGTCAAAGGCAGCGATATCGCCTGCATCGTGTAGGGCTAGTAGTGGGTGTCCAGATGATAGTGGTGCTAGCTCGGCCTCTACAGTGTTCATCCTGTCCTGAAGCTGTGCTATCATTGTTAGGTAATCGTTGCAGTCACACATAGTTTAAGCTATTTTTTGGTATATTATTGTTCCATTGCCACAGGTTATTGCACCTGAATTTATTGTGTATCTAAGGTTTATTGTAGGTAAGACCTCTAAGCCTGTGATGGTAACTATATGAAATATAGAAGCCTTGCGCCACACCTGGTCTGGTGCAGGAGTTATAAGCCCAATAGAAAAGACACCTATCTGTCTCTGATTGCTCCACAGGTTGGCTCCGACATATATTCCGTAGAAGGAGTTATATAGAAAGTTTCCACTAGCAGCAGTGTTGTTTACGTAGTCGTGTTCCACCCATACGCAGTATGTGCCAGCGACTAGTGATGGTGTTGTTGCCAACAGTACCATCGTGGTTCCATCAAGCTCGGTTATGCTTTGCTCTGGTGTGAACGTGATCTCTATTGGTGGTGCAATGAGTCCAGAAGGTCCTGCTGGTCCTGTAGCTCCTATACTGCCTCTCATGCCCTGTGGACCTTGAGGGCCACGTATTGTCTTAGGGCAACAGCATTTAGATTCTCCGCATTTTTTACACATGGTCTATAGTTTTAGCAGCCACACTGGCAGTGTAGCTTTATGTATGTTATTATTCTGTTTGATGATGTAATGTCCCCACAGCACAGTGCGTTAAGGGCTCTGTTTAATAGTACAGAGAGCTCGGCTGTAGTCCTTGACTTCTCCTCTCTGAACACATCGTTTAGTGGTGTGTTGAGTGTGCCTGCTATCATCTTGTCGATACAGCACTCCACCTCCTTGGTGAACACACACTTATTAACTGCGTTGTAGGTGAACGGTACTCCCGATGGGTTTAGTCCTTGTATAACAACCTCAACCATCCACAGCCCAGATTCTATCTTTGTATTCTGTGAGCTAAGGTCCCAGGGCATTATCTGGTACTCGTTGCCGTCACCAGCGAACGATGATCCAAGGTCCACTAGGATAGAGTTAACGTACCCTGGTGGTGTTATGTAGGCCTTCACTGAGGTCACCCAGCCAGGAACTATGTTCGGCAGTCCATAGCCATATGTGTATGAAGATGACCACAATCCTGTTACATCCTTTATGACAAATGATCCAACACGTTCTTCAATAGAAATTTTAGCTACAAGTCCCATGATGCGAATTTAGGTATTTTGATTCATTATTAAAGTATTATCTAATATTTTTTTTTGTTCACTTAGTTGTACAGTTATCTTTTAATGTTATTGATCATCTCACGTAGAGCATCTGAGTTTCCATCTGACTTCATCTTGTTAATCTCTTCACGCATCTTGTCCATCTCTCCACCTGACCTCATGTTTCTAATCATCTCACGTGGATCTGATGATTCCATGCCACCACTAAGTAGAAGCAGTCTCTCGTTGTTCATTATGAACGTCCTCTTGGCCTGTTCCTTTGTTCCGTCATAGATCCTGTTAAGTGTTGCCACCCTTGTGTCTTGATCGTCTGTCTTGAAGTCTCCTGCTAGTACGTACTTCTCTGTCTCTGCCTCTCTCATCTTACCAACGATGGTCTGGTACTCCTCGTACTCCTTTGGAGAGAGCTCTATAGGTTCCTTGTTTATAACTATTTTATTCTCAGGTGCCGTTGGTATGATCGTCTTTATTCCTGTGTTGTTATAAAAATCAAAGAGTAGGTACTTGAACGATTGCGTGTTCACATTATACGACTGGAATGGATCGAGGAAGTAGTATGCGTACTTATTTGTTCCTGGAGGAAGGCTTGACACAGGGCTTCCCCATACCGTTACCTTTGTTGGTAGCTCGTCTCCCATAAAGAGACGCTCCTTGAGGCCAGCCTTGAACCTGTCACCAACCGATCCTCCCTTTGTGTCCCTCATGTACTCGGAACTAGATCTGCTCATGGCAGCTAGTGTGTTCGGAAGGAAGGTGGTGCTGATCGTCTTTAGGTAGTTTGTCATAAACGTGCCCTTAGGATCCTGTGAGAAAATTGCGTCCATTAAGTTGTGAGCACCAGCCAGATATGTCTGGTCTAGTGCAGCCCTCATAGCGGATGGTATAGCCTCGATTCCAGACAGCGTATTCCACGATAGGCTTGTGTTGCTGCGTTCAGACACGTCCATTGACTGGTACACGTTAGCGTGTGTTGCCAATGCCACTCCTATAGGTCCTAGTCCTGCTAGGTGTATCCACGTGTCTGTATTCTCACCTTTTGAGTTAAGGGCAGGTGTGCTCCAGTCCTTGTTGCCAGCGAACTTTCTTAGTACCGCTGAGTAGTTTAGTGAGTTAGGGTGCTTGTGTTGGAACGACTCTGACTTGATGTCCTTGTCCTCCTTGTCGGCCGCACCAGTAAGTGCGCCTCCAAGAAGCATCTCTAGTGCAAAGCTTCCTGCAGCTAAGGCAAATCCCATCATAGAGAAGCTCTCTATCGCACGTCCTCTGTAATAAGCGGACTTAACCTTGTTGCCTTTCTCTTGTTCTGTATAACTCTTTTTAATGTTCCAGACAGCGGCACCTAGTGATACTGGCCACATGGTTAGTTTTATTCCTGCAGAGACAATGTTTATGGGCGTTGTTACAAATGGTATGTTTGGCTCCTTTAACAGGAACTTAGCAAGCCCCTTTAGGTGTCTGCCTATGTATTTACTTTCTGTCTTATTTCCAATGTTATCGAGAAGCTTTGCTACCTCGTTTTTGTTTTGGTATGCAGCTCTTGCGCCAATCTCTTCGGCAACCTCCTTGACCTCCTTTGGTGGGTTTACAATAGCGTCCCAAAGTTCTGGACCACTAAGGTTCTGGTTCTTTGCCATAGAGAATATAGCTCCCCTCTCAGCAGTCTTTCTTACCAGTACGTCTGGTGCTGCAAGCAGTCTTGATATAAGGTCGGCATCTGGTGAGATGGCCTCCAATATAGCCGATATCTTGTTCTCAACATAACCTCTCTCCCCTGCCCTTCTGTGTCTGAATATATCTGTCCATGCGGTTACTGAGTTTAGACCTGAGGTGGTGTCTAGCTCTGCTATGTTAGGGTTTGTCTTACCAGTCCAGAACCTTCTTACAGCCTCTCTAAATGCAAATGGGAAGCCGTATTTCTTGTATCCTATTGAGTCCAACAGGAAGTTCTGTGACCTGCTAACCTTCTCGCCTCTAAATAGGTTGGTTGTTTTTGTGTATGCCCAGTCCATCACACTTGATGGAATCTTTAGCACAGGGTGTATGAATACGTATGGAAGGTATCCAGATACGTTCTTGAATAACGAGAGAGGAGATAGCAACCTCATCTTAAGTATTCCAGTAAGGGTTTTATAAATATCCCTTGGATCCTTGAATGGCTTGCTCGCCTTCTCTATTGCCTCCTGTGCCTTTAGGTCCAGCTTTTCAAGTGCCTTCCACTCCTTAAAGATGGTATAATTGTGGTATGCTATCTCTTCCTTTATTAGAGGAACTCCTGTTCTTGATGCCTGCTCTAGATCTGATCTGTAATAACCTATCATTTCGTCAACTCTTTTCCTCTGTTCCTCTCTTAGCTTCACAACCTCCATGTGCTTGGCGATACCCTCTATGGCCTCGTCACTAATGATAGCCTTCTGTAGTACGGTACGGTATCTATTAGAAAGCTCTTTGGCACTGATCGATCCCTTACCAGATAGCTTGTCGTAGACCTGGTCCACTAGGCCGTCCACTCCCTCTATGTCGGACTTGAGTAAGTTCTTTTCTACCACACGTTTGATGGCACGCTTGAGACTGTCTCCACGAAGACCTTGATCCCATAGATCATTTATCTGCTTAACTGACTTTTCAATTTTTTTCTTGTTGGCCTCCACTATCTTGTCTATGGTAGCCTCTGCGTCCATGCGTATAATATTTACCACCTCGTCAACCCTGTTTGCTGCAAGCATCTTATAGAGTTCCTTCTGAGCATTTAACGCCTTACCTGCCTCACTACCTATTCCAGTGTTTGCCAAGGAGAACATTGCCCCTGACTTTCTGAATAGGTCGCCAGACTTTTCACTTAGCGATTTGTACTCTGGGGAGTCCTTGTCCAATAACTCCATATCCTTTCTTATCTCCTCAGCCTTTGAGGAGTACTTGCCTAGTAACTCTGTTGCGATGTTAACCCTTGTTGTTGAGGTTAGGCCAGAGTTATCATCGTATATAAGCTCCTCTAGTTCCTCTAGCTTACCTTGAGATTCAAAGAACTCAATAAATTTTTTAGCGTCACCCTTTTGCATCTCTACCGTTATTGGTCGATACTCTGTCCCATCCGCTATTAATCCATCCTTTATCTCTTGGTTAACAAATTCATCGGCAAGGACCTTCTCTGCGCCAGCGTGTGTCTTTAAATCTGAAAGCTCTGTTTTTAGATCACTTGCAGCTTTTTCCACGTCACCCTTTATGCGATCACCTATTGAGATGTCTTGTGCACTTCCAATCGTTACCATGTCCTGGTAGGCCTTTGTGCCACGCAATGTCTTCAAGGCTTTCTCTATTGCAACCGTTATGTCTCCACCTATTATAACAGCCTGTCTTGCCACGGTGAATGCCACCTTTATAAGGTCCTCAAGGTCCATGCCCTGCTTGGTTACGTTTGATCCCTCTGGTGTTACTAGACCTAGTTTTAATGAGCGAAGTGCGTCTATGGTTTTTTGCTCGGCCTGATCGAACCTGTCATTAATTTTTTTAACTCTTTCCTCTCTTGTGTCTGGCTCTGTCTTTTTTCTTTCTCCCTTTGATGCTTGGGATTCGTTAGGCTTGTTTGCCGAAGACTTTTTCTTAGGTCCATCGAAGTCAATGCCCACGCTGAATCCTTTTACTGCTCCGTCATTAGTTCTAACCGCAGATGCGTAGTTTGCGTCTGGCAGTGACACGTCAACGTCAAAGGAGTCACTTTCCTTGGCCCTTGGGTTCATCGTTCCATCC
>Ga0181357_1000569_pt1 | contig 14139 bp, 14 predicted proteins | sample Fa13VDMM110DN_FD_130094 | JGI IMG/M metagenome (GOLD analysis project Ga0181357, IMG submission 130094) | Freshwater viral communities from Lake Michigan, USA - Fa13.VD.MM110.D.N | ecosystem: Environmental > Aquatic > Freshwater > Lake | place: USA: Michigan | collected 2013-09-24 | reverse complement strand
GCGAATGAAGGCGAGCGTCAGAGCCCGAACATGCTCTCGGGGGGCCGTACCTTCAATGCTCCGCCTCTGCTATCTCCTGCACCATCGGGTAGCGTAGACGAAAAAATAGACCAATTGACGTATAACTATGTAGACCGGTTCACCGACCTAAAGGAGTTAATCGACAACATCAAAACCCGCGTCGGCGCACTGAGAGATGACTTGAATGTATACAGCATGGTGGAGCGCCTCCCCTCGATAATCAGCAACAAATACAAAAATTTTACGCTGCGTGAGCTTAAACCCCTTATGACCGAAATGGAGTTGCGGAAGGTCAGTGTGAACGATCTGGGCTACTACCTGTGGATGAAGGCTGCTTCCGACGCCAACCGGATCATCGAGAACCGCCCGCCGAAAATGAAGGACGGCGCGGGCGTATCCACCGTAGACGCGGAAGCGTGGCTGGCGAGGCTGACACCGGAGCAGCAGAAGAATTTTGAAGCGTTAGCTAAACGCGTCTACGCAATGCAAGCCAAGACGCGGCGTGAGTGGGTTACATACGGGCTGGCTACGCTGGAGGATGTTATCGCAATGGAGGCGGAACAACCGTTTTACGTGCCGCTCAATCGCCTAGATAAGGGAAAAGGCTATGGCTCGGGTCAAGGTGTCTCCGTCCTAGGCCCGAACACGTACTACCGAAAGGGATCTTTGCTCCCCGTAGTAGACGTGCTGGCTAACATCATCGAGCAAAGAAACCGCGCCGTCTCGCGGGGTGAGAAGAACCGGATTGCCCGCGCAATTTACGCTTTGGCCAAGGCTATCCCGCAACCCGATTTCTGGTCGCTCGCAAAACCCGGAATCAAACCCGCGATAGACGCCGATACCGGAGAGCCGGTGAACATACTGGATATGAGCTACAAAACGGATCCCAACGTCCTTATGAGTGTTCGTCTGGGCAAGGACGGCAAGCTGATCGCCCAAGGCGTGGCGTTCAATAAGGCTGATGCTCGGGCTATGCGGCTGGTGGGCGCGCTAAAGAACTTAGACTTGCCGCCCCTGCAAGACTTGTCGGCTCTCATGGCCCCGGTCACACGGTACTTCGCGGCTCTCAACACGCAATACAACCCCGTGTTTGGCGTAATCAACCTCTTCAGGGATACCGGGACGGCGCTGCTTAATCTTACTTCGACGCCGATTGCGGGAAAACAGGTTCAGCTTTTTACGCGTATCGGGCCGTCGCTTAAAGTAATCTACGGTGGTGAAAGAGCTAGACGGAGCGGGCGTTCTGCGAAACCCACCGAACTCGAACGGATGTTCGAACGGCTCCAAGTCGCGGGGGGGACTTCCGGTTGGCGTCAGAGCTTCGAGACTTCGGCTGACCGTACTAAAGCACTACAAAAAGAACTCGATAACTTGTCCAAAGGCACAGCGAGCAAGACCCTGCCCGCCATCGGTGGTTGGCTAACCGACTACAACACGGCGATGGAAAACGCCACGCGTCTTGCGGCGTTCTCGGTCGCCGTAGAATCCGGAATGACCGACGCGGCTGCCGCTAGCCTCGCGAAAAATCTGACCGTGAACTTCGACCGTAAAGGGGCAAAGTCAAGCGGGATCGGAGCGTGGTTCGCGTTCTTTAACCCTTCGGTGCAGGGCACGGCGCGAATGATTGAGACGCTGAGAGGCCCCGCCGGTAAAAAGATAATCGCGGGTGGCCTTCTGTTGGGCGCGCTGCAGGCTGTCGCGTTCGCCGTGGCCGGGTTTGACGACGATGATCCGCCGGAGTTTGTGCGGCAACGCAATATAGTCATACCCACCTTCGATGGAAATTATGTTTTGATTCCCATGCCTCTCGGTTTTAACCTCATCCCCAATATCGGGCGGCTGGTTATGGAGACGGTCATTCAGCCGCAGAACGGCGGCAAAAACTTAATGCTCGTATTTGACGCTGCGCTCTCGACCCTCAACCCGTTTGGTTCTGGTATCACGCCGCAGACCATTACACCCACGGCGTTAGATCCGATTATGGCGCTAGCTAGCAATACAGATTGGACGGGACGGCCTATAGAACGCAAAGATTTCAGTGATCTCGACCCAACGCCGGGGTTCACACGCGCTACAGATAACGCCACTTTTATCAGCACGTTCTTAGCCGAAGCGATCAATACCTTGACCCTAGGCGATAAATACACGCGGGGTGCCCTAAGCCCCACACCCGACATGATCGATTATGTCGCCGGGCAGCTTACGGGCGGCCCCGGACGAGAGCTTATCAACCTAGAGAAAACCCTTTCTGCTTCGGCTAAAGGTGAAGAAGTGCCGACGTATACGGTGCCGCTGATTGGCCGGTTCTATGGGAATACGGGTTCGGAATCCAGCCAGAAAGCCCGGTACTACGAAAACATAGCGACGCTCAACGTGCTGGAAAATAACGTGAAAGGTAGGAAAAATTCCGGCGAAGGCACCTCGGATTACAAAACCGCTAATCCGATGGTACGTCTTATCAAATCGGCTAACCGCATAAAACGGGCTATATCGGATCTAAGGGCGGAAAAGAAAGAACCCGGCAGCTATGACGCAAGCCTAGACGCAAAAATATTAGCCAAGATGCAAAAGCTGAATGAGTTAGCGGCCCCCTATAACTCCCCGACAGCCCAACAGAAATTCTTGCGCTTTCAGGCACCTGAGTAATGTCTTCTTTCTCTCTTAAAGCTGTATTCGAAGCCGTACATCAAGCCGTCGTTGACGCGGGGGCCTCGGTCGAGAAAGCCTCTTGGCAGTCTCTCTGCGACCGATACTTTACTCAAGGAGCCGACGGCACCTACGAACCCAAGACCGTTCGCATGACCTTGCCGCATGTGGATCAAGGTCAGGTCACGCAACAGCCCTACGACCTTCCGTTGTTTGCTTTGGTCCGACATCACGCCCTGTCTATGGACACGCTGTCGGTTGAGTTTGATGTGGAGCTGCGTGGTCTCGATAAGACCGACGACGCGCTTATGGCGGCTATGCCAAAGGGGTTTCTATCGAGAAACCCCACCGCAAAAGTCTCCATTACCTTCAAAGGCGGAGACGCGCACGAAGGCGTTATGCTGCTGAACGATAAGATCCTGAAATCATTCCCCCGTTAATTCAAGGAACCCATCCAATGGCCGATAATCTGATTAACATGAGCGGGCAATTCTCGGGCCTGCCGATGGCCGACCTCATCAGCGGACCTTTTCAGGCTGCTTGCGACGCGCAGACGCTGCTTGCTGCGGCCACAGCAAACTTCATCCAGAACGTCGGAATGAAGAAGGGTGACGACGGACTGGAAGCCTTGACGGTTGACTTCAGTTTTGACCGCGCAAGCGCGCCTGACCCCACAACCGGTAAGGTGACCGTAGAAACGGTGGACCTGAAAGTCCCCCTGCTGGCGATTGTCAACACGCCGAACCTGTCGATCAAGGAAGCCGAAGTCAACTTCACGATGTCCGTGTCGTCGTCCGATAGCAGTTCTACATCTTCGGATTCTTCCGCCACTATGGACGGTGAGACCAAGCTCAACTACGGCGTGTTCTCCGTCAAAGTCAGTCTGCACGGCAGTGTCGCTTCACATAGCGCCAACACACGGGCGTCCGACAACTCCGCCAAGTACGATGTCCGCGTCCTTGCCCGCGATGACGGCCCGCCAGAAGGTCTGATGAAGATGCTGGATATGCTGCAGTCGGCCATCACACCGATCCCGGCTTCGGCTGCGCCTGCCCCGGCAAAGTAACCGGGTGCTGTTAAAACGTACCCCGCACAGCTACGGGATCACTCGCACGACCACACTACGTTCTGGGTAATCAGATCTGCTGGCACGCCTGTGTTGACGGTAAACGAGCGGTCCTCGAACAGCGTCCGGTTAGTCGGCTGGATTGTCAGGCGTCCGTTATCCAGTTCGATAAAGCTGAACTCTTTGCTCTGCTCTGGCACGCGGCTGTATCCGTCATCGTGAGCTGCGGCGGTAAACAGGTAGACGCCTTTATCCCGTTTGGTAGCTACCCGCATTTCCCGCAGGTAGGCGTACTCGTGCAGGGTGAACGTGCTGCTGTAGCAATCCCAGAGCTGCGCGTCCCTGATGGACCAGTCTGCTACGGGCGCGTCCCTGAACGCGATGGCGTGCGGCGGCAGGGAGCGGTAGATTGCTCCGCATTCGAGCATTACGTTCAGCCCCCATGCGCGTCCGTATTGGGATACGAGGCCAAACCACACGGCTGGTTCAAAGCCTGTTCCGTTCTTTCGGACAAAGGACGAATCGACAAACACGTACTTATGGATAGGCAGGCTGGATACGTACACAATCATCTCCCTGTGCTGGCTGTTATTGGGGGCTGGCGAAGACGGACCACTACAGCCTTACCTGACACTCTCGCAGCACCGCCGCGTAGCCCGCTATATCGACCGTTGAATCGTTGTGGCTGGGCGTGACGAGCAGGCGTGCAACCTTTAGCTGAATCATGCAGAGCGCCACTTGCGGCGCTGTCACCTCAACACCCAACACAACAGACCAGAGCCGTGCGGTCGTCGCCATGTTGCTTGCTGCGTCACCGTAGATAAGCCCTCGTTGAACGATTGTATGCGCCGCGTTCAGGAGCGTTTCAGATCCGGTTGTCATCTTCGTCCCCAATTGTTTTTAGCCGCCCCCCCGCGTCGGAGGCTACGTTTGACGTGCGCGGCTTTGTGGTGCTCCCGGCAATACGAATAACCAAACTTTTTGGGGCTTCCGCAGAAAAAATATTGCGTGTTTACCCCGTCGTTCAGAGGCCAACGGCAGTGGTGTGGTTGGAGGTCCATCAATTTTGGGGGGTTATCTGGTGTGAAAGCCGCGAGGGCATGCGGTGCGATTGGCTGCGCGGGGCGGCTTGCGCTCTCGCCGCGCTTTCGTAGCCGGTAAAGTTTACCTATCACCGAATTGCGCGTTACGCCGCAGCCCAATTTACCCGCGATCTGGGCGGCCGTCAGACCTTCGCGGCTCATAATCATTACCGCTGTTTCTATCGGTGTAGTCCACACAAAGTTCACTGCAAGCTCCAGAAATAAATTGCAGGTGTGCCCGATGCAGTTTGAATCTCAACCGCCTTCGTTCGTACCCTGCAGGTTCATACGCGCCTTGCGCCTTTCAATAGCTCAATCCGTTCGCGCGCCACACGCAGGGTGTTATACCGCTGATGTAACCGCTCAAGTACGGACACGCGCCGTCTGCCTACGCGTTCCTCGTTCAGCAAACGAAACACCTGTTCTTCACTGTAAAGATTCAGCGTGTGGTTAAGTTCCCGCCAGTTCAATCCGATTCTCCAAATCTTGTATGGACGCTGAAACTTTCACAAGCCCTCTCAGGGCTGTGTGGTACACACGCGTCCGGATAATCTTCTCCGCCTTAGCAGCCTTTAATTTAGCCTTCAGTACTTCTACACGTCTCATCGTAAAGCCTCCGAAGCCACATTCGACATAGACTTTTTCGACTCTAGCGCCGCCCATATCTGCGCGTCTACGGTGCCTTCGGTAGTCAACACGTAACACCACACGTCGTGCCGTTGCCCCGAACGATGCAGGCGGCCGATGGTCTGTTCGAATAACTCCAACGACCACGGCAACGCGAAGAACACGATCCGGCATCCACCAAACTGCAGGTTCAATCCGTGACCTGCCGACTTGGGATGCACCAGCAGGAGTTCAATCTCGCCCGCGTTCCAGCGGTCAATAATGTTTGGTGCGTCTAGTGTTACCGCTTGTGGGTATCGCCGTAGCAACTCGGCTAACTCTTCTCGGTACTGGTACGCAACAATCGTATTGGCGTGCTGGTTCTCGGTCAGGAGATTGTCCAGAAGATCCAGCTTGCAGTGGTTAAGCCATCGCGGCGTTTGCGTTGTGACAAACTTACCGGGGGTGTCCGAAGGGGTTGTGTTGGTTATGTACACAAACCCGCTCGCCATCTGCTGCAGCTTGCTTGTCACAACCCCCGCATTGGCCGCGATAGCGGTCGCGTCGGGAAACTGAAGAACAAACTCCTTTTTCATCTCCCGGTATTCGTTCATCGGCATCTCGCATGCCAGCCTCACAACATGCAGCGGTGGAAGCTGGTCTTTGTACTCGCCCGGCTCCAGCAAGAACGTAGCTGCCTTGATGCGGGCCATCACCTGTTCCAGACTACCCTTGCGGGGCTCCCACTGACCAAACTCCGGGTTGACGAGCGAGAAATACTGTTGCTGGAAAGCGCCCTTACTGCGGCCCAGCAGGGTCTGATCAATGATCTTGCACTGCCCAAACACATCCTCCAGCCCGTTACTGGTGAATGAGCCGGTCAGACCCCACCGGACGCTGCAGTTTAGTTGCTTAAACAAGGCTTTGAATCGCTCGCCGGACGGGTTTTTCAGCCGGGTCAGCTCGTCAAATACCACGCCATCAAAGTCCATGTGCGGCAGGGTTTGAAGGGTGTCGTAGTTGGTCACAACAACCTTTGCGTCCGACGCGAACGCAGCTTCACGTTGTTTGGGTGTGCCGACCGCTATAGCTAGGGCCATGCCCGGCGTCCAAAGCGCGGCCTCCTTGGCCCACACCGACTCCGCCACCCGTTTGGGGGCAACGACAAGGAACCGTTTGACCCTGCCGCAGCGCAGCGCAGCCCTCATCGCGGTTAACGCGATAGCCGTCTTGCCCGCTCCGACGGGGGCAAGGATCATTGCCCTGTCCCGCGATAGAAGGAAGTCCGCAGCGGCGTCTTGGTACGGCCTAAGTTCCATGACTTAGCACCCACGCATCGATTTCCTCTTTCGTGCTGAGACAGACATAACGCTGATTCAAGCGAACCATGTCCGCAGCAAACGCCCGCTGAAGCACCGATAACCTTCCGCCCACAGTCTTCAGTTCGACGAACCATGTGCCGCCGCCCGGCAAACACGCGATGCGGTCGGCTACGCCGCGCCTGCCGGGGGACGTGAATTTCCACGTCTTACCGGCCATGCGCTCGACAACCCACACAAAGTGTTTTTCTATTTCGGCTTCACGCATCCATAAACTCCGGTCGCTTGCGGTTCTTCCAAGTTCCAATGTGAGCTTTGTGATCCCTGTAGTATCTCCGGTACGCCAGTACGGCGTCCTCTTGCTTGCATTCGTCGGGCATTGCTTGCGCGAATGTCGTTAGCGGCCCAACAGGAACTAACGTCGGGGGCAAGCGTAGGTTCTCAATCACAGCCTGACACTTGTGCTCTTTGCCGTACCGGTAGGTGTACTCGTTGCATAGCGCCATCCCCAGTCTTACCAGCCAATCGTAGTTGCCGTTTGTCACCCCCGCCCATAACGTGCAGGGGTGGTTGACGTGCGTTGGCTTGTACGGTGCGTTTGGCGCGTTGATCGTACACAACATTTGTGCCGTCTCCAGCGGCATCTTAACGATGTGCTTGTCGAGATGCATTTCAGCGGCCATGATGGGGTCGGTGTGAAGCGCGAATATGTTCATCCGGTCTCTATAGCTTGTCAAAAACTTATTGACAATACGTTTCAGTCACCATAGCTCGCTCTACCAGATACCCCGGAGGGATTCATAGTGACGCATTCTTCGATTGTCGGCGGGAGCAGTGCCAAACGCGTCATCGCGTGCCCCGGTTCTGTGGCACTTTGCGCTACGATGCCGCCAAAACCCAGCAGCACATTCGCGGATAAAGGCACGCTCCTGCATGACGTGATCGTCCGCGCGTTGCTGGGTGAGAAAGACTTTGTCGGCACAACCTTCGCGGGTGAGACGTTCTCGCCTGATATGATGGTCAACAAGATTGAACCCGCGCTGGCGCTGTTGGATCTGGTCGATCCCTTGGGGGATATGGAGTATGTTACGGAGGCTCAAGTTACGTTTGGCTCTTACATCCCCGGCGCGTTTGGGACGGCTGACTTGCTTGGGCGACGCGGCAACACGGCCATCGTACTAGACTGGAAGTTCGGTGACGGCGTAGTGGTTGAGGCCGAGGAAAACGAACAGCTAATGTTCTACGCGGCGGCGGCGATGCGGACATCCGGCACAAAGTGGGTATTCGAGAACGCAACTGAAATCGAATGTGTCATCATCCAACCCCCGTTTGTAAAGCGTTGGACGACTACGGCTAAACGCATTCGTACTTTTGAGTTAAGCCTGAAGCGCGCGGTGGCTGCATCCGCGCAGCCGGACGCGAGGCTTACTCTTGGAGACCACTGCCGTTGGTGCGCGGCGAAACCTGTCTGCCCGCAGTTGACCGGCGCAGTTGAACGCGCGGTTAAAACTCAACTTCTCGCTCTCGATCCGCAGGCTCTGGGCGACGCGCTGAAAACCGCGCTGGTGCTGGAGGGCTGGATTGAGGACCTGCGTTCGCTGTCCCAGCGTATGCTGGAAGGTGCAATCCCCGTGCCGGGGTGGAAGCTGGTCGCCAAGAGGGCCAGCCGCAAGTGGGTTGACGAGAGTAAAGCCGTGCTTGATATGGCCGCGCTGAACATTGACCTGAAAAAAGTAGAGCTACTCTCACCGGCGCAAGCCGAGAAACTACTTAAAGCGAAATTACCCGAAGGCCTGACTGTGTCTGTGTCTTCGGGCAATACCCTCGCCGCAGAGGATGATCCTCGGCCCGAGGCGATGCTACTGGGTAAGCAACTTTCTGCTGCCCTCTCGAAACTAGGAGCATACTAAAATGGCTAACGAAGTAACCACGTTCTCGAATGCGGGATTGCCGCAACTAAATTCTCTGGTCTCTGCGCTGCGCGGTTTGCAACAGGCTTCCGCCACCACTGGGTTTGCAATCCTCAAGATGGATAAGACAGGGCACTGGGTCTACGGCGCGGACCAGACCGAGGTAGAAGACGGCAGCCTTTGGGCGGTCAACCCGTTCTCGTTCGTCCACGGCTACATCGCTTGGGGTGACGGTGTTGTTCTCGGTGAGAAGATGGTGTCCATCTCAAACCCAAAACCGGTTATCGACGCCGCGCCAGTTGGCGCATCGCGCGGCTGGGAAGATCAGATCGGCATGTCGCTCAAATGCATGAGCGGCGAAGACGCCGGGCTTGAAGTGCGCTTTTCCAGCACGAGCGTCGGCGGTAAGCGAGGTGTGCAGGACCTCGGCACCAAGCTCGCCGAGCAGGTCGATAAGGACCAGACTAAACCTGTCGCCATCATTCTGCTGAAGCGGGAACACTACCAACACAAGAGTTACGGCCGAATCTTCACACCCGTCTTTGAGATCACAAAGTGGGCGTCGATGGATCCGGAGGTTCAACCCGAACTGGAGTTGGCCCCTCCGGCCGCCGCTGGTCGCCGCCGTCCGAAATCTGCCTGATGCGTCTCGGGGGTGGGCTTCGGCTCACCCCTTTTTCGCAGGAACCCCACATGATCTGGCTGGATTTTGAAACACGGAGCCGAGCCGAGCTTAGGACATGCGGCGTCTACAACTATGCCCGCGATGCCAGCACCCAAGTACTCTGCATGAGCTACGCCATCGACGATGGTGACGTGCAAACGTGGACGCGAGGCCCGCTGCCGAACCTCGATGGTCATCAGATTTACGCGCACGCCGCCGCGTTCGAACGTCTGATCTTTGAGTATGTGCTGGACCTACCGATGCCTCCGGAGCGGTTTGTGTGTACCGCCGCGCAGGCGAGGAGCAACTGTCTGCCCGGATCACTGGAAGATATCGGCCGCGCGATGAGCAGCCGCATGCGGAAAGACTTCCGAGGCCCCCAACTCATACGCAAGATGTGTGTGCCGCCGTTCCAGTACACTCCCGCTCTGATGGGGGAGCTGATCCAGTACTGCGAGCAGGATGTTCGCACGATGCGAAACGTCAGCCAGACCATGCGCCCGCTGTCGGCCGAAGAGCTTCTCGATTACCACGTCAACGAACGTGTTAACGACCGTGGCGTCATGCTCGATATGCCGTTAGCGCAGGCCGCTATGCGTTACGCCCGCGCCGAACAGGACGATATTCAAGCGCTTGTAACCGAATTAACCGAAGGCGCTATCACGTCTGTTCGCTCCACCAAGATGCGCCAGTGGGTCCAAGAGCGCCTCGGCACAGAGGCGCAGCGGGTGATGTGGACCGGCGAGAAATACTCGATAGACAAAACCGTCCGCGCGGCGCTGATCGAACGCGATGACATACCGGAGCACGTCGCGGACGTGATCCAGTGCGCGGACGACCTCTGGGCCAGCAGCGTCGCCAAGTTCCTCCGCCTAGCGGGGTTAGCCGACGAGGATGACCACCGCGTGCGGGGTGCGTTCGTGTTTGCGGGGGGCGGAGCCACCGGCCGTGCGTCATCCTACGGCGCGCAGGTCCACAACTTCACCCGCAAGTGCGCCAAGGAGCCAGACGCTGTTCGGGATACGATGGTTGCCAACGCCGCCATCGTGCCCCGGTTCGGGCGGCGCGTGACCGACGTGCTAAAGGGTATGCTCAGGCCCGCTTTAGTGCCCGCGCACGGAAAGCAGTTTATCGTTGCGGACTGGGTTGGCATCGAAGCGCGGATGAATCCGTGGCTCTCCGGCCGCGCCAGCGAAGAGCTTGAGGTATTCCGCACAGGCCAAGACGTTTACGTTGTAGAGGCTCGAAAGATTTTCAACACGCAAGAAATCACGCCAGAGCAGCGTCAGGTTGGCAAGGTTGCGGTTCTTGCGTGCGGATACGGCGGCGGCAACCGCGCGTTCAAGGTGATGGCCAAGACCTACGGCCTTCAGATCACCGAAGACGAGGCCAAAAAACTTGTAACCAAATGGCGGCGCGCCAACCGATGGGCTGTCGATTACTGGTCAGAGCTGGAGATAGCTTATCTGACGGCGATGAAACACCCCGGTAAGGACTTCAAGGCCGCGCGGACGACCTATAATTACGACGGCACGCACCTCTGGTACGATCTCCCCAGCGGACGGCGACTGTGCTATCCGTTTGCCCGCTTGGACGGCGATGAAGTTTCCTACCTGAAATCGTCTTGGAAACCCCGAGCGGACGCCGCCGAATGGCCGCGACATACGCTTTGGAAAGGGCTGGCGTGCGAGAATCTGTGCCAAGCAGCCGCAAACGACATTCTGCGACACTCGCTTCGCCAGTTGGATGATGTGGTCCTCCACATCCACGATGAGATCGTCGTGGAGTGCGCCGAGGACCGCACCGAAGAGATTCGCCGCGCGATGTGTACGCCCCCCGCTTGGGCCGAAGGTCTACCGCTGGATGTTGAGATCAAGATCATGTCGAGGTACGGGAAATGAGGGACTTTATCGAGTTTCTGGCGGCGCTCGCCCCCGAGGGCGAGACGCTGCTGCTCGTGAAGCAGAAGCGCACCGCTCTTGTTCACAACGATGGGACGCCGAAATACGTTTGGCCCGCCGTGAGACCCGAAGCATTCCGCGCGGGCGGTGCATGGTACGCCAACACGGCGAGCTTCATCATAGACCGGCTCACAGACCGTGTGTCCGCATCCGCCGCCAACGCCACGCACTGCCTTGTGATGGTCCTCGACGATATAGGAACCAAAAGCAAAACTCCGCCGCTCGCCCCGAGCTGGATCATCGAGACATCTGCGAAGAACTACCAGTACGGCTACGTCCTCAGCAACCAGCCGACGACCGGGGACTTCAGCGCAGCTATCATAGCCATCGCAGCGGCGGGCTATACCGATGGCGGTGCAATCAACCCGGTGCGTAACTTCCGCATACCCGGTTCGGTAAATTTCAAGCGCGGTGACTTTACTTCTCGACTTGAAGCCTTCAGCCCAGAACTTGAGTACACGCTGCCCGAGATTTGCGCTGCGCTCGGTGTCGTTCCGGCCCTAGCCGACACCGCGCAAACGCGCGCCCTGCGTATCCGCGACGATGGTGGCGATGATGTCCTCGCGTGGCTCGACAAGCGCGGCGTCATCATGGAGCCGCAGAACAGCCAAGGCTGGCTGGGCGTTCTATGCCCCAACGCCCTTGAACATTCCGACGGCAACACGACGGGCCGCTATATGCCCGCCACCCGCGCCTACACTTGCTTTCACGAGCACTGCGGCGACTGGGACAGCCGCCGGTTCCTTTCGTGGGTCGAAGCCGAGGGTGGACCGAAGCACCAGCCCGGATTGCGCGACACGCTGCTGGCGGGGGTCATGTCCGACGCGCTGGCAAAAATAACACCCACCACCATGTTCACCGACGATGCCGCCACCGTGCTGGCCGACATGGCGCGCCGGGAACTTGGCCGCTTGGAGCGCACTGATTGGTGGACGCGCTTTGCCTACGTCCAAGTCGACGATACCTACTTTGACCTCAACACGCGGAACGAGTTGTCGCGGGCGACCTTCAACGCGATCTACCGGCACATCAATTGCCGGTCTGTTCACACCGGTCGCAAGGTAGAGGCTAGCATCTCGTTCGACGAAGAACGCGAAGCACAGAACGCCAAAATCCTAGCCGCAATCACTTACGCTGCGGGCGAGCCGGTGCTGGTGCCGCGCAGCGGGGACCTGTTTGGCAACCGCTGGCGTGACGCGCGCCCGGTCGCCTCCGCAGGCGATATCCAACCTTGGCTGGACCACTGCGCCACCCTCGTGCCCGACGCCGCCGAGCGCGAGCACTGCTTCGACGTTATGGCTTTCCGCGTGCAGCACCCCAACCAGAAAATAAACCACGCGGTGCTGCACGGCGGTGTGGAGGGCTGCGGCAAGGACACCATGTGGGCACCCATGATCTGGGCCGTCTGCGGCCCACAACTGGCAAATCGCGGCATCATGGACAACGACACCGTGTCCAGCCAGTGGGGCTACCAGCTTGAGGCCGAGGTGCTTATCATCAATGAGCTTCGAGAGCCGGACGCAGCGCAGCGCCGCGCGTTCGCGAACAAACTGAAGCCGATCATCGCCGCCCCGCCAGAGTATCTGCCGATCAACCGGAAGGGCCTCCACCCCTACATGATGCTCAACCGAATCTTTGTTCTGGCGTTCTCCAATGACCCGTCGCCTATCTCGCTGTCCTCGCAGGACCGGCGCTGGTTCTGCGTCTGGTCCTCCGCACCGCGCATGTTACCCGGCCCGGCCGCAAAGCTCTGGAACTGGTATCTCAAAACCGGTTTCGCCTCCATTGCCGGGTGGCTGCTAGCCCGCGATGTTTCGAAATTCAACGCAAAAGCCGCTCCGCCCGAAACCGAATTTAAGGTCAATCTCATCGAGCATGGCATGAGCACAGCCGAGGCCGTGTTGGTGGATATGATGCGCGAGCGGCGCGGGGAGTTTGCGCGGGGTGCTATTGGATCACCGTTCTATGCCGTGTGCTCAAAGGTCAGCACCGACATGCCGATAGGCACGAAAGTTCCACCCGCCGCGCTGCTGCACGCGCTTCAGGAAGCGGGTTGGGTGGACATGGGCCGGATCGCCTCCGGGGAGCACCCCAGCAAGAAGCACGTCTTCTGCGCGCCCGCTCTCACACACCTGACTAAATCGGATTTAAGGCGTATCGTAGAGGACACCCCGACGAAGCTCACCCTCGTGAAATAACTGGAGATCACCATGCGTTATATGTTCCTGTCGTTGCTGGCCCTGACGGCCCCGGAGGCTGCGGCCCAGCCCGAGTTCACGGCGTGCTCAGGCGAGTTCGCGTTCTGCGGGGCCAGCCCCGCATCGCCGACCGGGCAGTCGATCACCGTCCGAACTGCGAGCGGCACGGCGCAGTTTCGAGAGGCCGTCGCCATCTGCCCCGTCATGACTGGCACCGCGCTGGCGGATCTGAACGGCGGAAACATGAAGGGTAGCTGCAAGGCCCCGAGAGGCACTGTGTGGAGCCTGTTCTTTCCGTTCAAGGAAGTGCCGCAGGCCCCCAGCTGGGCGACAGCGCCGACCAACCCCCACACGTTCGTCACGTCCGAGGCGAACCAGATGACGAACATGTTCAGCTTCTCTTGCAAGAAGGCGAACGTGGTCAACGGCGTCCGTCTCGCCAACTGCTACGGCCCGATCAACGAGAACCTCGACGGCACGCACTTGCCGGTCGGCGCGCTTGTCTTTTCCGGAGCGCCAGCGAATGTAGCGTTCGCCGTCTCTGCCGCAGTTCCGAAGTAAAAAAAACCCCCGCCGGGAGACTGGCGGGGGTTTTAGGTTATGCCTTTATCCAGTACCCATAGACGCAGCGGCCACCGATAGGGCGGCAGACGGTCTTGGTATCTT
>Ga0181357_1000567_pt1 | contig 14179 bp, 25 predicted proteins | sample Fa13VDMM110DN_FD_130094 | JGI IMG/M metagenome (GOLD analysis project Ga0181357, IMG submission 130094) | Freshwater viral communities from Lake Michigan, USA - Fa13.VD.MM110.D.N | ecosystem: Environmental > Aquatic > Freshwater > Lake | place: USA: Michigan | collected 2013-09-24 | reverse complement strand
CGCGTATAAAGACTCCGCTGAACTATCCAAAGCCCGTGGCGGCGCAGTCCGCGCTCGCGCTAGGGCCGGTTTACGTTAATCACGACTTTACCTTGTTCAGTTCTTTGAACGCCAAATTTTGAAGCTCGTCTATGTACCCGGTCACGACGCACTGGACAAACATAGCGTACTCTTCCCCGGTGAAATCGGCCAAGTCTGTCTTCTTGATGCTTTCCAGATACTCGCCGGCCAACTCGCCGCCCTTCTCCATTGCCATCTTCTCATTCTGTGTTGGGTCGATCATCCCTGCCTCCATGCATTCCATTGAACAAAAAGTCTGAACGTCGCCTTTTTGGCCTACCAGTTCAGGTATGAACCTGAACCCCCGCATTTGACGCCGGCACACTCGGCACGGCGAAGTCGTAAGCCATGATTTCATCAAACTTGCCATTTTTTATCACCTGAATCCGCCTCGGTTCCTGAAGTTCATCAGTGCGGTCCAGCGCCTCCACGATGGTTTTCGGGGTTGGTGCAGGGGCGCGTTTTAACCACCACGACGCCGCCTTCTGCTGTGCGTACCCCTGGTGCTGAAGACAGATCCACTCGGAGTATTTCAGAAACCCGCAATAGTACGTCACCTTCAGACTGTCCGGTTTGTCCATTTTCTTGTGCGTAGAGTAATGCACTTCGTCAACGTCCAACCAATGGAATTTCGGCCCGGTGCTGAGAATTGGCAGATCAGTGGCCGTCGCTTCGATTTGTATCTCTTTCGGAAAGACGTAACCGCACTCAGGGCACTCAGAACACGACAGGTGCAGTATGGCTTTGCACTCTGGGCAAACCTTTGCCATAGGGCCTGTCGCCGCCCCTTTGCGCTTATCCCGACCGCGAACCTGATCGACGGGGCCGTGGCGCAAAATATTGCCGGCGAAGTCCAGTATTTTGCAGTCTTCTTTTCCAGGGGCCGTTCGCATTCCGCGCCCGACGATCTGGACGTACAGCCCAGCGGAGTTGGTCGGACGCAGCATGGCGATCAGGTCGACGGCGGGGGCATTGAAGCCGGTGGTCAAGACCCCCATCGAACACAGCGCGGTGATTTTACCGGCCTTGAAGTCGGCAATGATTTGCGCCCGCTCGTCTTTCTTTGTCGTGCCGAAAATGGTGCCGCAGGAAACCTCACGGCTTTCCAGAATCTCCGCTAGGTGCTTGCAGTGCTGAACGCCTGACCCAAAGATCAACCAAGACTTTCGGCCCTCGCTCGAACGGATGATCTCATCAATGGCCTGCTTGTTGATGCTGTCGAGGTCGACTGCGTCCTGCAATTCGCTCTGGATGAACTCGCCGCCTCGCAGATGAACGGCGTCGACATTGAGGTGAAGGTCTGTTTTCTTGGTAATCAGCTTGCACAGGAACCCTTGCGAGATTGCTTTAAGGACGCCGTATTCGTAGCAGATATCGTCAAACATCGCGCCGTCGCCGCTGTGCAGCATGCCGGTATCCATTCGGAACGGCGTTGCGGTCAGACCGATCATGCGGAACTTTGGGTTTGCCGTGTAAACGCCTTTCAGAAAGGTATGGTACATCGCACTGTCTTTGCGGGACAACAGATGGCACTCATCGACAATAATGAAATCGACCTTCTCGAACAGGTGAGCGTCTCGGAAAACGGACTGAATGCCGCAGAAGGTAATCGGCGCTTGGTACTCTCTACGCCCCACGCCGGCACTGTTGATGCCAACCGGGGCGGTGGGCCACAGCGTCAACATCTCGTCGTGATTCTGTTTAATCAATTCCATGACGTGCGTGATCACGACGATCTTCATGTCGCCGTACTCGGCAATCGAGCGCCGGCAAATCTCGGCCAGCACGAGGCTCTTGCCCGTTCCGGTCGGCAGCACAATCAGCGGGTTTGAATTGAAGCCGTCGCCTTCAAACCATTTGAAGACGGAATCAACCGCCTCTTGCTGGTAAGGTCGTAACTTCAGCATTCTGGTTCCTGATGAAGGCCCCTGACCGGAGGCGGTATTCGACCCAATCGGTGCCGGAATCTGTCTGTTCGCCTGGAACAAGTCTTGGGTTGAAGAGGTGCTGCTCACAGCCCGCATATTGCTCATGGTCGTTTAGCCCTTTTTGTTTCTTTTCGCATCGCCATGTGCCGTCACTCAGCGGTGTCGAGTGGGCGCATGTTCGACAGTTCTTTTTCGCCAGTTTAGAGTCGTGGCAATTGCCGCTAAACGGACACCACTTGCACTCGAACCACGACGCCGATTCCGAGATCCTCGGCGGCGGACTGTTCGCCCGCACGATGCGGTGACCGCGCTCCCTGTAGTAGTTCGCCGCAGTGGGGTCGTAGCTGGTGCGGACTGATGTCTCATCGCGGCTCCCCGGCGTGCAGCACGTCAGATAATGCCACGGGATATGGAAGTAATGCATGTAGATTTGGGCTTGGGCGAAATAGGTCTGGTCCCATTCGTAGAGCGCCGTGCTTTCGTCCCTGACCACAAACTTGACCAGCATGTTGAACTTCTTCTCATTGACCGCCTTATGCTCCCAGACGTGCAACACGCCTGGATCAGCATCGACGCCCATGATCTTGCCGTCGAGGTGGCCCGAGATATGGCCGTCCTTAAAACTGAACTGACCGCCGTGGGTGTCTTCAACCCAGATCCTGACTCCCGGTGTATGCCGCAGTCTGCCGGCCATAACCTTTTCACTGTAGTGTCCGTCCTTGATGGCTTTGATCGACTGTGCGCTGTAGGTGTCGTCATCGACCCAGTGAAAGGCGTTCCAGATGCGCCGCTCACACGACCCGCCGATTGAAGACGCGCCAATATAGCCGCGCCGCTCATTGTGGTAATTCTCGACCAGCGCGTCGTTCATGGCCGACAGCGTCTGGTCAGGCAGTTTGAAGTCGCCCATCAGAGCCTCGTCGCTTTAAGAAGGTGCAGGTAAATCAATCGCCGTTCCGTTTCAGTCCACGGTCTGAGCAAGTGCGCCGGCAGCGTTGTCGGCGGCGGTGGATCGAGCCAGAGCTTAAGTCTTTCGATGAGTTGCAGCATGTCGTCCTCCCCAAAAAAAAGGCGGCGGTCCCATAAGAACCGCCGCCGTTTTAGCCTACTTCTCCCAAGGCTTCTTTTTCGGCGCTGACGGGACAGCCGAAGGGGGGGCCGAAGGAGCCGGGTTGTTAGGTGCCGGGGCCGCGTTGCTCTGGCCGGCGGGGGCAACCTTATTGCCATGAGGTTTGTAGCGGATGGTGTTCTGCATGGGTTTGTTGCCACTGGCATCCGCCGGCAAATCCTTGCGCGGCGTCTGCCCGACCTTGAGCGTCAACGGTATGTTGTGCATCTCGATCAGCCGCGCCTTGCCCATCGTGCCGGCCACGCCGACCGCCGCCATCAGTTCTTTGAGGGTGGAGTTCGCGATGTCCATCGCTTGCTTGTTCTCGTTCACGATGTTCAGGTTGTCGAACAACTTGCGACCAGCGTACTGGCCGTCGATGATGGTCAGCGTTAGCGAGATGTACCGTCCGGTGCCCTTTTTGGTGGGTTTGAAGTCGGACTCGGTGATCTGCGCGATGTAGTTGTCAATCGGCAGAACGTCGTTAGACGGACGGTCGGGGACGACCGTGGGGTCAAACGAGAAGTCGTCGAAGTCGCTCATTTCGAAATTTCCTTTGCGTTGCTCTGTTGCGATTCCATTGCGGTTACGAGAGCGGTTGAGAATACTTTGTAGTCCAGCGGCATCGTGTCAGGCAGCGGGTATCGTGACTTCGCCACCCAACCAGGGCGCTCTTGAGTGTGCAGCACCCGCGTTCCAGCCCCCATGGCGCGGGTTCGGGTCTGCTTAAACCCGAGTTCCTCCTTCACGGTGGCGACGTTGTAGTTGGCGAACGCCAGCACGTCGCACCATTCGGAGATCACAGACGCCCCACCTTTATGCAGGTCGAGCATGTATCGGTCGTAAGAGTCGGCCAGCGGGTCATCGAACCGCTTGATCTGCGTGTGCGCCAGGATGATGGTCATCATCTGTTTTTCGTTACGCAGCAGATCGAAGCCTTCGAGAATGTCGCGCCACATCTCAATCGCGTAGATGTAGCCTTTGCCGTAGCCGATATCCTCGATGTTGCTCACCTTGTGGTTCATCGCCACTTTTTTCCAGATCAACTGCTCCAGCCAATCGGCTGAGTCGAGAACAACGGTCGTGAACTCATGCTCCTCGACATAGAGCGCCTTGAGCGCCTCCATCACCTCGTCATAACTTCGAGCCAACGGGAACGCTGTGACATTGAGGGCGTCCAATCCCTCCTCGGTCTGGATGAACACCGGATTGCCGGCGGCACTGGCGAAGGTGGACTTGCCAACGCCGTGGGTGCCGTGCAGCACAATGCGCGGTGGGCGCATGATGCTGGATTTTCGCAGTGACTTAAGTTCGATTGCCATTTTGGTTTCCTTGTTAAGCTTCAGTGCGGATGACTGTGACAGAAGTCTTCGCCGGCTCGATGGTCATGGCGGTGCAGAACCGCTTGAACACTTCCGGTTCGTTGGACTCGATGTATTTGAGTCCCTTGTTGTCGAGTTCGGGTTTGTATTTGACCGGCGCGAGTTGTGCCGGGATGTCCATCTTGTGGAAAGCGTCCCAATCGATCTTGCGATTGAGCTTGCCGGTGATGGTCGCTTTGTACGGTCCAATCTGATGAGACTCGGCCCCCTCAGTCTTCGCGCCGAGGAACTTGATCAGTTCGGCCTCGGCTTCAAGACGCAGTCGGTTCGCCTCGGTTTCCATGTTCTTCGCCGTCATCCAATCGGACGCGGCGTCGGCAGCGGTTCGGTTCGTCATTTGGGTTTCCTTTGTTGTGGTTTTCGTTTTGGCAAAATGTATTTGCCATAGCCTTTACAGTATGTCAAACACAATCCGCACCTCATGGAGAAAAAAGATGACGCTGGAAAAATGGCTCAAGGTGAAGAAGATCACGCAATCCAAATTCGCCCACCTCATAGGCGTTAGTGATGCGTCCGTATCACTCTGGCTCAGTGGCTTGCGTATTCCAAGACCTAAAGCGATGTTGCGAATCTCGAAGGCAACCGGCGGATCAGTCAAGCCTCAGGAGTTCATTCGATGAGCGCCGTGCATCGGCTGAGTACCGTGTCATTCTCCGTGCCGGGACAACCTGTAGCGTGGGGACGCGCCCGAGTGTCTAAATCTGGTGGGTTCTTTACGCCAGAGAAAACGCGCCGACATGAAAACATGGTCAAGAGTTACGCCCAGCGTGCCATGAACGGTGAGTTGCCGTTCGGTGGCCCTGTGCAGATTTTTATTGAGGCGTATATGGAAATTCCAAAGTCTTGGTCGATTCGCAAGAAAGAGTATGCACATCGCGGTTTGATCTTGCCGATCACAAAGCCTGACCTCGACAACATCACAAAGGCGGTCTTAGACGCGCTGAACAAAACGGTCTTTGTGGACGATTCGCAGATCGTCAACCTCCTCGCACAAAAACGATATTCTAATGTCCCGCAAACCACGATCTCGGTCATTGCATTATGACCGATACTCCGAAGTTCTCGGACACCGCCGCCGCGCTGATCGCGAACGGGTACAGCATTATCCCCATCATCCCCGGCGAGAAGCGGCCAGGGACATACGCCGGCTCATGGTACGGCATGAAGGATTGGAGCCGGTTCTGCGATAAGGCCGTGACCAAGTTCGAACTCGACCTGTGGTGCAAATGGCCTGACCCCTCGATCTGTGTCGCCCTCGGGCGGGCGTCGAATATGACCGCCATCGACTACGACTACGGCCAAGGCGAGATGCAGCGCGAACTGGAGGCGCTGCTGCCGGTTTCGCCTGTGCAAAAGCGGGGGGCGAAGGGGCGAACCGACTTCTTCAGGGGCTTTAGCCATGCCTCCAAAAAACACCTTCTGGATGGCGTGTCTGTCGTTGAATTGCTGGCCCATGGGAAGCAAACCGTGCTGCCGCCCTCCCTGCACCCAGACGGCATGAGATATCACTGGCTGACCGAAAAAACGCTGCTGAATACCACCGTCGATGAGTTGCCGGAAATCCCGGCGGAATATCACGACAAAGCAGCCGCAATCATTGCAAGATACCAGAAAACCGTACCCAAGGTTGAGTACATTAAGTCTGATAGGCAACTAAAAGGCGAAGGCGACCCTGATAGCTATTGGTCAAAGCTTAACCGGTTGGCGCTCGACAACCTAGCTATCTGGGTTCCCAAGATCGACCCATCCGCCGGCAAGGGGGCGGACGGCGGGTATCGGCTGGTGCCGCACTGGCGCGGCGTCGAGAAGCAGACCGAGAAGGTGGGGGTCCACCCCACGGGAATACAGGACTTTGCCACAGGCGAGTCCATGTCGCCCATAGACCTCGTAATGCGGGCCACCCAGGCGGATCTCGACCCGGCGGTGCGGTGGCTGTCCAACGCCATTGGAATCGATCAGGAGACGGCATTTCGCGAAGATGTGCAGGGGACGGCTCCACTCACAACAGGGGGGGGGTATTGTGAGGAAGTTAATGGATCAAAAGGCCCGACCCTTTTGACCCCAGCGGCCCCTAAGCCGGCACGCGACCTCTCAAATGCCCCCTGGAGGCGCAAGTCGGTCGCCTCCCCTCCTCCACTACCATTCTCAGGCGACTTGCCCGTCCCACGCGGTGCTTTGGGCATGCTGACCCGGCACATCACCGCGACCGCATACCGCCCGCAGCCAATCCTCGACCTTGGGGCCTCTTTATGCGCACTCGGCACCCTGGCCGGCAGAAAGTACAAGTTCGACAACCTGCGGACCAACATGTACGTCGTCGGTCTGGCCGACTCTGGGGCCGGCAAAGAACACGCTCGAACAGTTATAGACAACCTGTTCGCCAACGACCTCGGGGTCGGAGACCGGTTGGGCGGGGCCAAGATCGCCTCCGGCGCTGGATTGCTGACGGCGGTGCGCCGCAGCCCTGCCATCCTGTTTCAGTTGGACGAGTTCGGAGCCATCCTGCATGGCATTGCCGACCGTGAGCGGTCGCCAAAGCACCTGTCCGAGATCCTGATTCACCTGACGCAGTTGTTTACATCCGCCGACAAGACCTATCGCGGCGTCGAGTTCGCGGACCAGAAGTCCAGGCCTCGCGAGGAAATCATCGAACCGTGTTTGAACCTGTACGGCACCACCGTGCCGTCGAATTTCTGGAAAGCACTCGAAAGCAATAACTCAATAGACGGTTCTCTTGCGCGGTTCATAGTGCTTGAAAGCGCCTACAACTACCCTGACGGTCAGATCAAACCGCAAGTGCAGCCGCCGGCAGAGTTGATTGATATATGCAAGCGCATCATTGGCGACGTGCAGAACGACTTCAGATTGGACGCACGCCATCCGCCGGCACAGACTGAGGTGGTGTGTTCTCCGGAGGCGTCGGTCGTCATCAATGCGGCGGCGGCGTGGGAAACAGAACAACTTCGATTGCTCGAAGGCACGCAGTTCACGTCGTTCTATGCGCGGCGGTCTGAGATCGCAAAAAAGATCGCCATGATCCACGCGATTGGACTGAACCCAGAAGATCCGGTGGTAAGCGTCGAGGACATCAATCTCGGCATCGCTATCGCGGATAAGTCTATCGCGCTCATGGTGTCGGGCGTCGAGCGGTTCGTCAGCGACAACACGTCTGAGTCGTTCGCGAAGCGTGTCGTGGAAGTCATCAGGGCGAAAGGCGGTCCCATCTCACGGTCGGAGCTTTACAAGAAGACACTCTTCCTCGGTCGCGAACGGGATTCGACAATGCGGGCGCTGGTCAACTCGGACCAGATCATCGAAGACTTTATCATGGCGACAGGCGGTGCGCCGAAAATGGTTTACCGAATAAAAGAAAACCCCGCCCGGTGAGGGGCGGGGTCTTAGGTTATCCGGTCCAATCGGACCATTGAGCAGCCTCAACATCGATCCACTGTCCGCCGCACTTTATTCCGCGACGGATTTTTCTGCGGACATATGCCTTGGCCCGCTCGACGCTGGCGGGGTCAGGCTCGATCCCCGCTTGCCGCATCTTGCTGAAGGCCCACGTCTCGGCCTCGTACTCGATGCGGTGAACCGGCTTTCCGCTGCGGCCACCCCTTGCATGGAGGTGAGCGTGACCGCATTCGTGAAGATAGATGTGCAGCCGCAGCAGGGTCGTCGGTCGAGGCGTGGCGATTTTCTTTTGTCGGTAGTAGCACCGCCCGGTTAGTCTCTCCCGGTACTCGATGACCCAACCGACAGGGGTCCAATCTGCCGCAAGCCTCTGGTAGTCACGCACGGCGTTGTGTGCCATGGTGTGGTTCTCCTTTTTCACTATGTCAAAGAGCCCCGGCGTTGACGCGCCGGGGTCGCTTGCTGATTTGCTCGCGACACGGTCATTATACCAAAGTCGGTTTTCTGATTTTGCGACGGCGGCGAGATTCAGCCGATACAGTTCACGCCCGCGTGAACAAGTCGCGTGGTTCGGGCGAAACAGAAAACGCTTGGCTTGAACAACATGGCCGTTCGGTAGTGCGATCATCGGACAGATGTGCTGATGGAATCGGTGTTACAATTCGTGATAGTGGGGCGCTGATTGAAAAATACTGATGCCGTCAGGCGCGGTCGTCGTGGTCTTATTTATCGCAATGCCGAAAGATCATCGTCCGCTCGATGTTGATTCCTGGCGCTGGGCGACTGTCGAATTTGAACACTTCAAGCAGCCGCATCACGCCGCCGTGCGGAATCGTGTCGCCTGATATATAGCGCCTGACCGTGCGGGCGTCGGTGCCGATCAGGTTGCCCAGTTGGGTCTGGTTCAGTTCGGGATGGCCCTCAGTCCATTTTGTAAAGATCTCGTTCGCTTTGTTCATCGTTTGAGTCCTCGAAAAAGAAACGGCAGGATTGCCATCAGGAGTTCCAGCCACAGCGGTGCGGCCTGGATTCGGCGTCGATTGCTGCTGCGCCGCCGTTTCATTGGCGGTCCCTCCGCGCTTCGGCGCGGCGTTCAGCGTCCTCGGCCATTTCATCTTCGATGGATGACTCGGCTTCTTCGATCAGGACGTCATCCCACCCCCCCGCCATCATCCACACGCCCGCCTCTGCCATATCCGGCAGAGTGCAGATTCGCTTACCCTTGCTGTCAAGCAAATGGATATCAATTACCTCGACCTCTGCCGGCGCGGCGGGTTCACCGCCTGACGCATAGGACGGACCTTGCTCGGGTTGGCCGGGTGTGAAGTCGTATTCGATCTCCACATCGATCTCGATGGTTGTTATGTATGATCGTTTCATGCCGCCTCCTCCATCTGCCTTTCCATTTCACGGTCGTATGCCTTTTCGCGGCACTGTTCGCAGACCCACATTTCCAATGATCTCGTGTACGGCACACAGTCTGGGCATGCCTGGAACGCATGCGGGTCGTGGTCGGTATCGATCAAGACGTCGTCGCAGACGTCGCACCACAGCATGCTCATGGCTTACCCTCCTGATTATTTATCCAGCAGTTAAGGGCGAGCAGTCCTGCCGGCAGCGCGAACCATGGGAGCGCGGCCCAGGCGTGCGACAGCCAAATCCACAGCGTGTCGGTCATGGCGTCAATCCCAGAATGGCAGCGAGGTCGGGCTGACGTGCGTGGTCAACCCATAGTTCTTTGCGGCACAGATTGTACGCTTCTTTGACCGTCTTACCGCTACGACTGATGCACGTCGAACGATACCGCACAAACACCGTCACCCATGCGCTAAACGATGGACTGATCGTCACCTGCACTCTCTCAATGTCGCGGTTAAATTCCGCCGTCAACGCCTTGGCTGTGTCGATGCACCATGCGTTGATGGCGTCGTAGTGGGATTGGATGTCGCTCACGACCGCACCGCCTTTCGCGTCGGCCAGTGCGGCGCGTAGCAGAACGGCAGATCGATCCACATTTTGCCGTCATGTGATGAGCGGAAAAAACGCACGTTCCAGCCGTCGATTGATTTATCGTGCGACGTGATGATATCGCGGGCCGTCGTTGAGTCCTGCACATAGAGGTCGGACTCGTAGTGACTCACCTCGCAGCCGGCGTCGATGAAGTCTTGGTAGATTGTGTTCGGTTTCATTTCGTTTCCTTTCGGTTCAGATGAATTGCAGCAGCAGGTAAAGCAGCGTGAAGATCAGAGCGCAGCCGACCCAGTCGATGAGGCGGGGCATCAGCGTGACTCCTGCGCGTGAATCAGCCGGATCAGCGCCTGGAAATCGCGCAGCACATTCTCGACCGCGCTCAGGCGGTCGCGGGCTTGCGACATGGCGATGGTGTGCGCGGTCGGTGGCGATATCTGGAAGTCCCGACCATGCGGGAATGCGAGGTGCATCGCGACCAAGGCCTTCGCCAGAGCGTGTTCGACGTCGACGTGTTGTTGCAGCAGATCAGCGCGGCAGGTGCCGTTCAAATTAACGGCTGGGGCGGTGACGTTGGGGGGTCGTTGGTTCATTTTCGTTCCCCTCAGACCACGGTCAATTCGCTGCGAGGCGTCCACGTCCTGACGCCGGACCGCCACGACACCAGTACTGCGTCTGCCGCGTGCGGCACGTCGAGGTCGTCAATGGGGTAGCTCTCGATCACGAGGCCACGGTCACCATCGCACTCGACCGTGTCGCCGATTTCGATGAGGTCGTCTAGGTCGTCGTTCATTTTCGTTCCCCTTTGTTTCAGGCGGCGACGGCGACAGGCGCGGGCTGGCGCACCGCGAATCCCTCGCTCAGTTTAGCGTGGGCGATGTCGGACTGCGCTTGCGTCAGGATCATGCGCGACCCGCCGCCGTCGTTGTAGATTTCGACCGCCTTGACGTCGATCAGATACCAATCCGTCGCGCCGCGCTCGACCACAAACCGGGTCGCCTTGCGCGACCACTTGTACGCGCCCGGGACACTGTCGCCGGAGGTGTACACGCGCTGTGCGCCGTGTCGGTCTTTTTTCGCGATGTGCAGATCGGCCAAGCGGACCTCGGCCTCGACCGCCTGATCGCGAATGTCGCTGACCGTAGCAGTATGGTTGCTGGCCCTGCCGTTGACGCTGTCGAGCGCAGCTTGCAGCGCCGCGTTGATCTTAATGTTGGCCGCGAGGTCGTGAGTCGTTGGGTATGTTATTTTGAGGCGCATGTTCGTTTCCTTTTCGTTCGTTTGTGTTTGCGGTTAAATCAGAACAGTTCCAAGTGGACCCGGTCCTCGCGGACCAGGGCCGTCGTTAACGCTTTGCCGGTGAATGCCGACTCTTCGCTGTTCGCGTCCCACGCGATTTCGGCCAGCATTGGCAGTACGCCGCCTTTGCCCAGCACCGTCAGCTTGGTCACTACGCCGCGCCGGAACGGCACCGGGCCGGTGAATTGGCCGGTGGATTTCAGGAATTTACGCGAAAATCGTACCCGTGTTCCAACTTCGATTTGAGCGGTCATCGTTTCGTTTCCTTTTCGTTTGCCGTCGACTCGATTCGCTGTCGACGTGGTCAATATGACCTATACAGGACAACTTGTCAACTTGATTTCAACTGAATCGTTTTTGAAGCCATCCAGCGTCCTATCTGACGTGCGAATAGGCACGCCGCCGTGGCATACGATCTCGATTTGCCGGCCAACCATTTGGTCTGGATTTGACAGGCTCAGGTGCGTGCCGATCCACTTGCCCAGATTGATATCGCCCAGCGCGCTGTAGGGGATGCCGTTCGGCCCGACCATGTCGAGCCGGGTGCTGTTTCCGAACCGGTCGACCTCTAACCCGGCGACCATGAACAGGTGGACGCCGTTCGAAAGTCCGGGGGGTTTGGCGGGTTTCTCGGGTTTGGCGGGTTTGATCGTCAGCAGGTGGCCGAGGTTTAGCTGTTTGATCAGACCGGACAGCGCCATAGTTGTCGCGGTGTCGGCGTCCAGGCCGGCGCGCTCGGCCAGGATCCTAAGCAGTCGTTCATTGTTTGGGGTCATGGTGCTACTCCATTCGCCGGCAGCGGTAGATGCCGTCAGCGTCTTTTTTGACGCTGAATCGCCATTTTATTCCTCGAATCATCGCCCAACTGCGGGCGCATTGGTAAACGCTTATCTTTTTTCGGGGGTCGACGTCGAAAGAGTCGCCCACGCTCATCGAACCAAAGGGATATTTGCTAGGCGCACCAAGATGATACGCCGGTTCCGGCGGTTTGGTCGTTTTGTAGGTTAATGGCGGATAGAAAAAAGGCGGGTTATTGTATTCGGTCATTGGAACGTCCTAACCTTGAGGGGTCGGGATTATGCCTTGTATAAATATATGATGCAAGTAGTTAATATCTAGTTAATGGTGGCTTTTCGACATCCATACGTTAGGCCCATAGAATCGACACATAGTGTTTGAAAAGTACTTATTATATTAAAAAATATATTTTTAATAAGATATAGGGAGTCTATCCCCTCCCGTGGGGTTGCTCTGGGTATCTAGGGACTCTTTCAAACCGCATGCCAAAAGTCGGTAAGAATGATCTATGGTTGTGCCAGCAACCTATGGTCTGTATTGTCCCAGCGCCCTGCATTCTCTGATAAACCACGCCGCTGCCGCTTTGGAATCGACCCGCTGCCGCGGTGCGGGGAATAGTGCGCGCCAATACCCGATGTCAGGATAGAGACTCAGCAATACACCAAGGTTTGCCAACCCGGCGGGGTGATAGACTTCGACTCCGGTCGGGGTCCATATCGCGCATTTAATCCCGACTAGTCCCATTGGTTTGTAGAGCGGCACTATGCGCCGTATCGCTACAGGTTGGCCTGTGGCGTTCAAGTATGGCGTGGGAGCCGTGACGTCAGTCATGCGGGCTTGCTCAATGGCGGGCCGGCGTGGGGGTTGGGGGGTGCTTTTTCCCTCTCTCATGCCCATTCCCCTTGCCGAGGGCGCGTGATGGGTATTTTACACGCGTGGCCTAGGGGTAAGTCAATGGCTTACCATTCCAGGCGCTGTAAGGTTGGCTAGGCAACAAAAAAGGGGGCATGTGCCCCCCTTTCCGCCGGCATGGTTAGGTTAGCTCACCAAGCGTTAAGGCGTTCTCGGGAAGGCCCGGCCGGGGTTCAATCCGGTCGCGGGCCTAGGTTTCGCGTTTTTTTGGGGGGGGCTATTTCTGATCGAAAATCGCGAGGGCGAGGGCCTGATAGTCGTCCAGGATTTCGGTTAGCGCCCGAATTCGCAGGCGCGAGGCCTCATCTGCTTGCGCGTATGTTCCGGGTGGGAGCGTTTGAAAGTCGCGCCCGTGCGGGTGCGCGAGGGTTGCGGCCTTGATGGCGGCTTTGAGGGCGTCGGCGACGGCGGTATTTTGTTTCACTAGATCGGCTTGATCGGTTCCGTTCAGGTTCACGCGGGGGGTGACTAGGCTAGTATACATGGTGTGGAGCCTTTCCGATGTTGGCCAGGACAACCCTGGCAGGCCGATGGCCCGGCCGCCCTTGTCACGGGGCGCGCCGGGCCGATAGGGCGCGAGCGGGCCTATGGCGCGTGCACGATATCCCGCAACTCTGCCTTGATGGCTTTGGCCGTCACGCCGCGCCACGATGTGGCATTGGCCAGAAAATAGACAATGATCCCGATGGCGTCATCTTCGCCATACTTGTCTGAGCGGGTGTTAAGGCATGACATGGCGCGCAAGTATGGCACGGCCGCGTAATTAACTTTTTTCCAATCCCGGCTTATATCGGCCGCAATGGTCGCGATAGGGCGTGTCATGGCGTTATTCCTTCCGATGTTAGGCCGGGGTATCCCGGCACGCCCTTAAGCCCGGCGCGCCTTTTCAGGGACGGCCGGGCCTAATGGTGACAACCGATCTAGGCTAGGCGAATACGCCCCCCCGAACGATGAAAGGGGTATCGGTGCGCTTGGCCTTTAGCCCCTTGGGGGTTAGGCCAACAATAACCCCGCGTGGATCAAGGTGACGTAGATCGTGAATATCGCCGTTGATTACTCTAAACCCCTGCATGCGATCGGGGAGCGCCGCGCCGAAAATCATCGCGACATTGTGGCCATCGAATAAAGCTTTCGCGCATGCGGGCCAATTCGCGCCAGAATAAGACAAGGTTAAGTGATAGTTCGGGATACCATGGCCAAGGCGCGAGGGGTTCTTGGTGTAGTCCACAAATTGAACGAGCGGAAAATGCGCGAAAATGGTGCGCCCGTCTTGTAACTTGATCCGCTCCCAAGGGATATCGGTGCTGCCATTG
>Ga0181357_1000566_pt1 | contig 14182 bp, 8 predicted proteins | sample Fa13VDMM110DN_FD_130094 | JGI IMG/M metagenome (GOLD analysis project Ga0181357, IMG submission 130094) | Freshwater viral communities from Lake Michigan, USA - Fa13.VD.MM110.D.N | ecosystem: Environmental > Aquatic > Freshwater > Lake | place: USA: Michigan | collected 2013-09-24 | reverse complement strand
GGACTCAGTAAGGCTAATCGACATGTATCGCTCTTGTTTCAGGAGTAAATATATCGCAAAAGCGGAAAAATCACATAAGCATCACCAGTTGATCACAGCCCGGTGTTCCATGGTTGATGCCGCCCGTCTTGATGTCCCTCGATCCGTGATTTAACACATTTCTTGATGATCTCTGGGTTGGAAAACGCCGTGTAGATCCGTGCGTTGTGACCCCTGAGGAGCTTGCTGTGACCTGCTTTCCATCCAAGCCAAGCTGGTTTGCTACCGCAGCCGCAGCCGCACACAGGAGCAGCACCAGCAAGAACGTGATCAACATAAAGAGCTTCTGGATCAAGATTGTGTGAGCTGCTCACGTGATCAATGAGCTTCTTTTCCTGTCGAGATGAGAAATCGCATCCTGCAATCGGGCAGCTTAAACTACAATACGCCATACCGTTAAGTATAGCGTATTGTAGAAGTTTGTTTACCCAGTCGGCAGTGTTATTGAGATCAATACTGAAGAACGCAATTATCAAAGCGGAGGTCGAGCTGAATCTCAAGGATGTCGTCGCCGTCGTAGCCGAGCTCACCGAAGTTAGCCGATGTGATGAACGTGCCCTTGATATCCCAAAGTTCGATGACCGTGCCAACGGGATCGAGGAGCTTTAGCTGGCAGTCACGCTTGTAGAAATCTGCGTAGCCTGCGCGGCCTGACACGCTCTCGAAGTGAGTGCGGATCCATTCCATGACCTGCTGGGCGCCCGAGGGGGCGATAGCGTCATAGAGCGTGACCGAGAGGGTCTCGAAGGTGGTCTTCCCAGCGATGTAGCGACGTGAGTTGATCCAGGGGATCTCCTTCTCCTCAGTCTTCACGCTTGGGCGCTTTGTCGACTTGATAAGGTAAGCGTCAATTCCTTCGATCGCAAAAACCCATCGGTTTTTTCGCTTTGGCTCGAACTTGTTCGGTAGCATATCTGTGACTGATAGCGTCTCTGCCATATTGTCTCCTGTTTATCTTAACTATTCTGTTAACGCTTAACTGCTAGGAATCCGACGAATTGTTTGCCGTGAAATCGATTGAGACAAACTCGGCCGCCTTTGTGGGCTGCAGGTAGATCTTACCTCGGATGGTGTTGTTATCGATATCAGCCTGCGTGGTGGTCGTGGTATCGATCTGGACACGATACCTCTCAACACCGCGCTGGGACTGAATCTGCTTCATAATCGGGGCGACGGCAGCATTGAAGCTAGCGATTGTTGATGCTCTGTTCGGCTCAAACAGAAGGGTGTAGGCAACAGCCTTGACACGCCGCCGGACCTCGATCAGGAGACGCCGGACGTTCACACGATCAAGTGCGCTTCCCTCAGCGAGCAGGGTACGTTGACCGTTGATCACGATCCCTGCACCGCCAGGGTCGGCGATGAGCGGGTTGATACCAGCTTCGTAGAACGTGGCGATGTTTTCGTAGAGGAATTTCGTAGAGAGCTCTGCCCCTACCGCGTTGATCTTCGCGCGGATGTAACCTGCTGGAGCGTTCCACACATATCCCAACTTGTCGTTGCTGGCAAAAGCCCCGAGCACCACTGTCGATGCCGGAAGCCTCATCGTGACCGCGGGCGAAGTGGAGACCCCGTCCGTGTCGATACTTGCAAGAACGTCAGGGAAGTACGCAGCGCCGAACGAGTTGTTCAGACTGCGGTTGCGGAAGCGCGTCGATGTGAAAGCAACGTTAACGCTTGGGTATGAGGTGGCGGAGAGAGACGCCGTGATGAAGTTGTTGCTGTCGTCTTTCAGCTCGACGTCCATGATGTACATCGCGTCAAACTTTGTCTGCATCGCGTTGAGCGCGTACTCCGTCACCGCGGGATGACGAGAATCCGGAATCGTAAGGAGGCTGATATCGGAGTAAGTCTTGTTACCCAAAACGTCGATAGCCTTACGATAGGCGGCGACTGTCGGACCATTGAGCTGGCCCTGATCCGCGTTATCCATCTCACGACGAACTCCGGCGTCGCGCATGTAGAACTTCTCAGCGTCAAAGACATTGAGACCGTCAAATCCGCCCTGTGTGAAGGCAACGAACTTCAGGTAGTTGCGATTGCCAAAGCTACTAAAGTCGAGGGTAGTATCGACAAATCGTCCGCCGAGAGCTGAGTCGAGCACTCCGTCCCGCTGGTAGGTTGCCTCGTCCCAACGAGCTGAATCTATCGTTCCATCGGAGCTTGTCATCACCTGAATACGTTCGAGGGTGAGGAGGGTGTTGTTGAAAAGGTCGGCATCGACAACGGACCCAGAGACTGTCGCTGCACCTGCGTTGTCCCCAGCCCAAGGATTCAGGTATGAGGTGTGGAACCTCGGGAAGTGCTTTGTGTACGCCGAGACCGCGTTGGAAAACAGCTGCGGGGTGGTCGACCCTGACACCGTTGTCCCATCATTTGGACGAGTCGTTGAGTTGCAGACATTGAACTGGGGTCCCCAGTAGTACAAACTCTCTCCGACTGAGCCGGCGACACCCGCCGGGGCGCCGACGTTGATACTGCGACGGAACGTGATCGGAAGCTCTCGAGCGTTCGTGAGAGGAACGTTGAGATGGGCGGAAGGGCCGACGCTGCCGGTTGACAGGAAACCAGAGCCTGAGGTGACCAGGTGGTAGTATCCACGCGTACCGGCAGGAATCGTATTATTTGGGATAAGCTTGTTGATGACATCATCTGAGAGCTCAACCCTGATTTGACGTGAGGGGTTGCCGTAGAGACCTTCCTCAACAACCTTCTGGGCATCCGCTGAACGATCAAAATCAAAGTATGTGTTCTGATCGCCGATCTTCTTCCCAATGAAGTTCAGGCTGTCAGGATCCAGATCACAGCTCTCGTAGGACTTGAGAAGTTTGGGAGCGTCGTCGGTGTCGTTCCAGTCTCTGAGCTTGAGCGTGAACTTGCTGTAGGCCCCAGCCGAGGTAGGAGGCGTGATGTTCTCGATCACAACCTTGAAGAGCTCATTTGCGATTGCACCGTCGGATCGGACATGGATCTTGAAGAGATCGTAGCGGGATCCGAAATCCTGAGAGACGAAGAACGGTGTCGATGGGTGATCGAAGCGATCCTCAAAATTCTCGTAGTTGGGAGCCACTGTTGACCCAGCGTTACGACCCCCAGCACCTGGAAGGCAGAACGCGATCTCCTCAATAGCCGTGTTGACGTTCACACGACGGATGAGGCTCTCGGCGGCAACACCAGATCCAGTTGGGACTGCGAACGCGTCCAGCACATCGTAGTGATTGTAGAGAACATAACCGTACTCCTCGATGAGAAGAGGGTTCGTGTTGAAGATATTCGCAAAGTAGCCACCGGCAGTGGGGTTGAAGGAGGCCGTCAGGATGCTTGGGTACTTTTCAGAATCAGTGTGTCCGTTCAGGAGGACAACAAAGCCCTGCGATCCAGAGGTGAGATCAACAGATCCCGTGAACCACCCCTTGACGGGGGTGGCTGTCACCGCTGCTGACGAGTAGGTGTCAGAGGTGGCGCCCGGCGCGGAGCTTGAAAGGGCGACCTGCACACCTGACGCGGCGAAGATGACGCCACGAACGATGGGCTGAGCTGCTGCGGATGACTGGATGCCTGTGTCGGAGAGAATCCAAGACCCTGCCGACTCCGACATGTAGCAACCCAGGAAGTATGATCTTCCCTCAAGACCGAGTGGGGTGGCGTAGGGGTTGTTGCCGTACTGACCCGTTCCAGCCTGGACCTTCTTGCTTCCAACAACGAACCCAGCGTTAGTAACCTTTCCTGCGTTCGGAGAAGATGCTGTACGCTTGTTACCGTCACCAGCTCCAAGGATCCTGACGTATGTGCCCGCGGATGCGAGCGCGAGCCACTGGTTGAGAGCAATTGGGCTTGAGTAGTCAGCTGTCGCGTATCCGAACTCTTCCCTGAATTGCGTGTTATTTGCAAATGTGACTGGAACAAACGCAGTTCCCTGCGGTGATGTACCGATAACGCCCGCGGAGCGCCCGGAGGGCTGAACCTCGATTACGTTCCCGGTGTTATCGATCTCGTTTAGTGTTATGCCTGGCGCAGCCATTCGTTGAACTCCTTAGTCTCTTCGCTTAACTATTGCAGATTAGATGAACTCGACGCCCGCAGGTGTAATGATAAAGTCGACAGCGATGAATTCAACAGCCCTTGTCGGGACAACGATGATTCGACAGTTGATCCTGCTCGCCTCGATATCAGCCTGAGAGTTGTTTGTCTCGTCGCAGATGACGCTGAACTGCTCCACACCGGCCTGAGCCTTGATCAGGCTCAGAAGCGGGGACGCTCGATCCACGAAAAGTTTCCTTGTCGTAGCATCGTTCGGCTCGAAGAGAAGTCCGCGAGCAACGTCCTGAATCACTCTCTTCAGCTCAAGGAAGAGCCTGCGAACGTTCACTCGATCGAAAGCAGACTTCGAAATCTGGAGGGTCTTCTGCCCGAAAATCACGAAACCATTTCCTGGGAACGTCGCGATTGGGTTGATCCTATTCTCATACAGGTAATCGCGATCAGCGGTTGAGAGCCTTACGTCGACGTTGGAAACAAAGTCAAGGGCTGCTCTATTGAAACCAGCCGGGGCATACCACGGGTACGAGACCTTGTCACCGTATGCGAGAGCCCCAAGGGCCGCCACGGATGCAGGGGACTTCACTCGACGATTGGAAGTTGTGTCGTTGACAAAAACGTCGGGGAAGTAAGTTGCAACGTAGTTGTTATTCAGGGAACGCGCGGTGAGAGCGTCAGCAGTCTTATTAACATTTGGCTTGTCTGACGAGTCCTCAAATATTCTGACGTTGCTATCAGAGTAAGCCGGTGCATCGAGAACGTACATTCCAAGAGCGTAAACAGAAAGACGCCGTCCGATGTAATCGGTGACAAGGGGCTCACGAATTCCAGGAGCGGCGAGCATGTTAATGTTGACGGTCATCTTGTCGGTCATCAGCTTGGAAGCGATGCGGTAGGAATTGATAGCGTTGTTCGTTAGGCTGTTGCCGTTAGGATCGTAACCAAGTCCAGATCTAGCGAGCAGCGCCGCGCCGCCCGCCGCGAGGCCGCCTGACTCCGTCGAGGTTGCACGATCTCCGAGTCTTGAGGCGGAGGAGTCGAGGGAGTTGACGCCGTTGAAACCACCGTAGAAGATCATCGAAAACTTGGCGTACTCAGAGAACTTGTTGAATGTGTTTGCGGAACCCGACAGGAGGGACGCGAATGTGATCCGCTGCAGCGATGAATCGGTGATCCTGTAGTCGGCAGCGTTCGGAACACCGTTACGGATGTAAGCAGCTTCCCGCATATGGGCTTCCAGAGTTCCAGTCACATCGGAAAGTGAGGTGTTCGAGAGTGCAACACGTGCGAGGGTGAACTTGTTGGCGTTGAATGCGTCCGCGTCCGAACCCGTTATGAGCGTGTCAAGCTTCTGGATTCCTTGGAATTTCGAGTAAGAGAGGGTAAGCGGGTTGAACTGCGTACCATCATTTGAGTTCATGACGGAGGACACTCCGGCGACTGCGGGTGCGAGCTTCTCGAACTTAACGCCCCAGTGGAGACGAGAGTCCGGAATCTCGAGAATACCGGGAGACCCGATGTATGAGGTGCCGTCGACGGTTCCCCTGGTGACCTTGAATCGAAACGGCAGCGGGGGAATGATGGAACCGGAGAGCTGGTTCGCAACAGTGGCGACCATGCTCATCCGGGGCAAAGCGCCGGCAGTTCCGTAGGTTCTTGTTCCAACGACGAGAGAGGACTGGGTGTCCGTCAGGGTCTGAGACGTCCTGATAACTGGGATTCCCCTGAACCCGAAGGGCAGGGAAGTCGGAGGAATCGTTCCAGCGCTAAGAGCGTCGGAGGCAATAATCCTCACCCGGCGGCTTGCGTTGGGGAACTTGCCGGAGATCATAAGACGCTGCTCGGATTCGTCAACAGCATCGAAGTTGAAGGAAACTTTCCTGTCACCGATCTTCTTGATAACGAAATTCTGGCTGGACGGGTTGAGATCGCAGCCACCGAACGTCTCGAGAATTTTCGTCGAGGTGTCGGTGTCATAAAGATCGCGGATGTTAACGTCGAACGTTCCGAACGGGTTTCTCGGGTCGTTAGAAGCCTTGACATTCGAGATCGAGACCTTGAAGAGCTCGTTGCCAGAAGAACCGTCCGTGAGCGTCTCGAAGCTGAACAGATCATACTCGCCGCCGCCAAAGGGCTGCGAGATGATTGAGGGCGTCCGCGCCGTGGTAAATCGCGTGTCGTGCTTTCCAAAGTTCTGCAGGTATGAGGAGCTTGATCCCGAGGTGATCGCAACGCAGCTGTCGCCAGTGACGTCAAGACCGACAAGCTCGTCCTCAACCGGTAGATCGAGGTAGAGAAGATGCTGCTCAGTCTGGAACTTCTTCGGATCCGTATTAAGAACCTTTCCGAGGTAATCGTTGGCGTTCGGATCGAATGATGCGGTCATGATCCGCAGACCAGCGAGTCCGTCCGTGGTGTCGAAAGCTGCACCCACTGAGGATGAAACAACAATCTTGAACTTCTTGTAAGTTGCCGACAAGCTGTTAAGGTCGGTGGAAGCGACATCTTGGATGCTGGCGCCTGAACCTGTCCACTGCGAAGCTGCCCCCGTCATGCTGAGGACCATCCCACGTGCCCCCGTGGGGAACATCATCACACCGCGGATGATGTTTAGGGTGTCTCCAGCATCAGGTGGATTGAAGCTCGGGTTATCGCTAAAAATTGGGAAGCCCTTCCACTCGGACTCAACCGTCGCGCTTGCGGGGATCGAGTGACGAGCCACAAGGAACTGTACCGCTCCTGTGTTTCGGTTGTCAGTGGCAGGTAGACCCACGGAGGATCCGGTGACCCTGAATCCGGCGTTGCGAACCGTACCTTGGGCGAGGGTGAGGCTTGCATCGCCCGCGGATGAATTTGCTCCTGCTCCGAGAACTCGTATAAATGTAAGAGCACCCTTGTGCTTCAGAAACTCATTTGCGGCGTAAGTTGCCGGACGCTCAGGGTCTAAACCCCCAAATCTCGCCGAGTAATCGGAGAAAGACGCGACGGTGGTCGGTATGAAAGCTGGCCCAGAGGCCGCTGCTCCGATGAGTCCGCCTGGAACACCGGTGGGCTGTGCACCGGGTGCGGTGAGCTCAATCTCCTGCTCGAAGAACCCAGGAGAGCGAAAGGTCTGTTCGGACATCAGTTGCTCCTAATCGTGAATGACTAATCAAAAGCTAAGTATCACGCATGAAGAGAAATAACGACATCATTTTAGATCCTTGTCGGACTTAAACGCGTGGGTGATGTTTGTTAGAACCTCCTCTCCGTGGGCGCTGGAGATGAGTCGAGCTTTGACTGTTACGTCCATTGGCTTTCCAGTCAAAGGGTCCTCTGAGAGCTTCCTGATGATGCTGGTGACCTTTGTCGAGCTGGACTCGGTGCCACCGACTGCGGTCGTTGCGGAAGGCAGCACGGCGCTGCCCTTTCTTTGGTTTCCACCAGCAGCTTTTTCCGATTGGGCGGCTGGACTTGATCCGATCGATTGGGTAACGCTTGGATCATCAACAGTCGCGACTGAATCCAGTATCCTCGAGTCTATCCTCATGTCAGACACGTTACCTGATGGCTCAGGATCTGGCACACCGCTCACCACTCCGAAAGAGAACTGGGTGGCTGAAAGTGTCCGCCTCAGCCCGTTCGGGATGCCCGGTGACTTGGGCAGGATGATGTATGCAGGGATGGTGACGGTCATCGTATGCTTTATCACCCTCTCATCCTCGCTCATGTTATCGAATGTCGTTTCAGACGAGATTTCAGGTTCAAAAGCTGCGTAAAACCAATACCCGGTGGGAGTCTCTATTCTGTACGTACGTGCCCTGATGTTGTGATACCCGCTCATGATTGTTGTGAGTATCGAGTTGCTGTGCTGCATGAACTGGGTCCAGAGCGTGACCTCATACTTCGCTGTGAAAAATTTCGGAACGGGTATTGAGATTGTCTCGTAGATGCCAGCTCCTAGATTGGGTTCCAGCAGTCGTCCTCCTGTCGTTCGCCCTGGTGAGTCCAACTTGCTCCTTCGGGTACCGGCGGCAGGTGATCCGGTGTTCTTGAGATTTTGCGGATTCGCAAGCCGCTGGTACAGCGGGTCGTCCTCGCTTATCCTTCTCACGATGTCGATAGTTCCAAGGTCACCCATCTCGATCAATTTTTGAGCTTGCTGCTCGAGGCCGCTCCTCGAGATCGTTATCAGCGGAAGTATCAGGGCTCCGTTCTTATCGCGAATGGGCTCCTTCCTTCGACTGATCGCAAAGCGCTCTCCTGTTGCGAATATGACCGGGACACGCTTGGTGCTTCCGTCCTTCTGCTCATACGCGAGAGGAAGATCCTTCTCAAATAGGTTGAAGAGGGCTCGATCAACGTCTTCGAGTCCGCAGCTTGGGATCTCAATACCACCGGGCACAGAGCTACCCTCGTAGCCAAGGTTGATCGACTCACGTCCATACCTTTTTCCAACAGAGTATCTTGTGCTCATTCGTCACCGTAAAATGATGAGCTGGTGCTATCAGGAGCAACTTTCTTCGGTCCGGTGAGTGGAGCGTCAAGTTTTCCATCAGCCTGCAGCTCCCTGCGGTCTGCGGTCGGACCCAACTCGTTCTCCGTGGCGCCGCGCTGCTGAACAAATGTCTCCTGCGTGACAACCTCGGTATCGAGCGTCTGAGCCGCTGGACCGATTGTCGAACGGTTGATGAGTCCCTCGCGCGCCTGCTTACCAGCAATCTTGTATCCGGTCACGTGCTCGACCTGACCGAAGATCTTGCTGATCGACTCAACTTGTGTTATCTCAAAGAAGATCGACCCGTATGACATGAAGTCGCCGATCTTCATTCTCAGGTTCTTGTCGGTCAGATCCCTGGTGTGAACCCTCGCTTCTATCGAGTGGAACTTCTCGCTTCCAAACTTGTTAGTTCTTGTCTCTCCGGGTGACCAGTCGACCAGCGCGTCCAGCTCTATGGGTGGGTCGAACACCTTCTCGGTGGATTCATCGTAAACGTCGTGAACTGCCGTGACATCGGTTCGAACGGGATGGTAGAATATTCTCTGCCCGATAACGTCCTTGATAACCTCTTTTGTGAGGTCACTTATCAGGTCCATCTCTCGTGTAGTTATGAAGAGTCGTGCCATGACTAACCGATCGTTATGACACGACCCATAGGGATCGGTGTCGCTTTGAGTATTTTCTGCAGGTTGTCGACTTCTGCCGACTTTATCTCGATGAGCTTGTTGTATGTCATGGAGTCAAGCATCTCCTTGAGATCGGTCCTCAGTTTGTCCTTCTCTTCCTTGGCCGTGCTCTTCAGGTCAGCGCCGTCAAGCTGAAGCTCCGCGCCGGGTATGGGTATCGATCCGAATTTGGATCTTATCATTCCGAGCAGCTCCTTGCAGAGAGCAAGCGCGTATTGTCTGACCCACTGTCGAGCTATGGAGTTGACCTTTGCAAATGTGAAGTTTCCGTAAGGAACATTTGACAGGTTCGAGACCCCAGTGATTGATCCATCTGGTATCGATGGGTTGAGCGGGTCATTTTCGAATCCAACACGTATGAAGAGATTTAGAGGATTTTCAGCTGTGGGAGACGGAAAGATCCTAATCTTGGTCCCAGTAATCTTGTAACTGTAGTTTGAGCGACGCACCCTGTTCGATAGATTCATCTGCCCACCGCGGAGGATGTCCTCAAAGACTGGAAGGACGTAGAAAACGGTCTCTGGTGTGAATGACTCGAATGAGAACTCGTTATTGAGGTAATTTATCGCCGATGTGGTGTCAAAGAATCGGTATGCCGCTGATGGGTTAAAGTGCATTACCTCAAAGATTCTCATCTTCCTATTACCTGGATTGAGGGAAGAGCTCACAACCGGAATGTTTGTGGAAGGATCCCTAAGGTCAGTGTAGAGATCGTAATCCTGCACGTTCTGACGGAGAGCAATTGCGCCCGAAACGGAATTATAGGTTCCTCCGAGCCCAGCTTCCACGGCATAGGGCTCTGCGAGGCGTATGATGTAGTTGAGGGTGTCGCGTGGAAACTTCTGTGTCGCCTCGTCCAGGCTCCCGGTTTGTGATCCAAGAAGAGAGAGAAGCTGGCTTTTGGCCTGGTACTGATTCACGATCGAACCGTACTCAAGAAATGATTCCTCAAGGCAAGACCAGATCTGCTTTTTTGTCAGCTCGACCGAAAGTATGTCATCGCCCAGGCGCCGCTTGACGAATGTTACCATCGCGTCAGCTTCTGACTGAAAGTTGGTGTCTGAGTCGAAGAATCCGAACGGTGTCGGATTGAGTGTGGTTACAAATGTCGACACGGGCTGACCTCTCTACGTAAATAGGAAGCCACCCCGTGTTTTATCGTGTTATGGTCGTTTTACAGAAGAACTAGCGCGCGATTCTCGACCGAGACGTTCTCCCGCGCACGGATTCGAAAAGAGCGTAGATCGCTGATGCTTTCTTCCCGTCGGTGATGGCACCATGCTCGCCCTTCAGGATCTTCCAATACTTCTCCCTCATCTCAGATGATAGCGTCTGAGGGACGAATCTGTCAAAAGACTGCCTGTCATTTGAGCTCAGGAATTTTCTCACATCAGTTCCCGAGATCTGGACAGTCTGTGATCTCGGGACGGCACGCTGCTCAAGCTTTTCAATGACAGACTGATCTCTGATCGTATCAGTCATCTTGGACAAGGAGTACTTTCCCTGCGCGTCCTCATCATCGGAGTAGAACACGAACTTGCTAACCATGCTCTTCAGCTCGCGCATCTTCCCAACAGCGAGGGCCAAGGGAGATTCAGGTGAGATGACAAGGGTGGCATTTGGAAAGTCGCGGTGAAATTGCGGCTCAAGGACCGCTTTCCATGCATCGATCATGACACCTGCCGGGAGCTCGTCTCTGCCTGCGGTCGACGTGATGATCAGAGCCTCATTACACTCCGATGCCACCAGATTGATCATCTGCCAGTGACCCGCGTGGACTGGCTTTCCAGCAACCACGAAGATTCCGATGCTGATACCACTTTGGGTCCCAATCTCAAGACGCTTCATCACTCGCATCTTTGTGGTCAGAAAGAGATCCTCCTGACGCTGGATCAGGATCTTTGGATGGTTGAGAGCCCCCAGACGGTTTGAGATTGCAGAGTCGAAGTAACACTCGTTATGCAGCATCTCCAGGATTTTATCGAGATCACCCTCTGGAATATTTCTCCGTTGGCCAGGGGCGTGCTCCTCAGCCACCTCATCAGCAATCTTGATGATAGAATTCCAGTAGCTCTGCTCATCCTCTTGGGACGCGGCCCTAAACTTCTGCTTCACAGACTGCCGATGCTCAACGTCGTGCTGATCAAATCGAAGAGCTTTGTAAAGAGCTTGGGTCGCTGAGGTTCTAAAAACAGATCCTTCAGCGGGCGATCGGTCGCTTTCGGTTGAAAGGGACGTATCAAAGTCAGAGAAGAGATCGTAAATTGCCGAGACAACCCTGAGAGGACGATCAGGTCCACTTTCACCGTAAGCTGACCTGAGCGTTGAGTCAAGCTCAGCGGCTCGACGTTCGATGGAGCTGCTCTTGACGCCAGACTTAAGACCTTGTAACGAATCAAGATTACCCTCAAAAAGGACAGGATACGTCTTGACACCCAGCAGGAGGGCGTATTCCTCGAGCTTGGATTCGTCATTATCAGGTGAGATGTTGGAAACTAGATACGATCCGGTGATCTTATACCGAGATGGACCAAAAAGCGTCAGGAAGATTCCATGCTTCTGGGGATACTCCCGACTAATTGTGGGCTTCCTCTGAACAAACTCGAGAAAAAATTCTGTCCCAGGCGGAATCTGCTCCGTGTCACGATGAACTCGAGCGAGATGTGAATGTACGAGAGAGTACTGGGCTGTTCCTGATGATCCAGCGCGAACCTCCTCCTCACGAGTGGCAAGTCTCCGTGCCTCTCCAGGATAGATCACGTTCCCCTTGTAGGCGATGTACCAGTTCTTGGTGTAGTCGTCAGGATCAAAAGCATTGTTGCGACGAAGGAGCGTGAGCTTCGTGCCATCGATCTTTTCAACGATCTTGACGCTCGGATCGGACAAGAACAATTGGGCTTTCTTTATATCATTGGCACGGGCCCGGGCCGACGCATCGGGGCGTACCATGACTTTCCTCAAGTCCTCGATCGAGATATCTGTTGACATCAGCTTCCCCAGATTACGGATTCTACAAGACGATTGAACCGATAGTTTCTGGACTCATCAACCCCGCCCGGTGGGGCGTCATCCTCAGCGAATCCTTCCTCTCCACGAACTTTATACTTTGCGTAAAATGCAGTCTTTAGAGACTCAATGTCCGTGGTCGATGATTCTGCTTCTGGCAGAACCTGCCTAAAAACGTCAAGGAGCTTGTCCTTTACCGACATGTCCTCGTTCTTATCAGTCGCTGATATCTGCTGCGCGGCGGGGCCGAAGAGTCTAATGACCAGCTCCTCGTAAACCTTAACAATTTCAGGAGGAGCCATCCTGTTCTTGATTATATCAAGGGTACCAAGGAATGAACCAAAATCGTCAAGCTCTTTTCCCGTTGGGGGTGGGCTGTCCCCGAACATTCCGATAAATATCTGCCTTATGTCACGAATTGCGTTCAGCCTCTCAGCACGCTTCAAGTATTTATAGACGTCGTTTCCGTCGTACTGCCAGTCAAGCTTTCTGTACCTATCAGAAAGGCCAGTTACAAGATCAAAGGACTTTATGGATCGAAGCTGAGCGGGTCTCTTCTCAGCTGCGCTGAGCTCGGACTTTATCTCAGCTTCCGCTTTTTTTCTGATAGCATCAGGATTGCTACGTGGAGATCGAGCAGCTAGCTCGGCGGCGCGGGCCTGGATCCTGCTCTCTATCTCCTCTTGGGCCGGAGGCACGTATGACTTGCTCTTGGTCATTGAGATCTTCGGGTTCTCCGCCGAGGCAGAGTCCGTCGCAAGGCGAGCATCAACGGGTGGTGGCGAACGAACGGTCGCAAGCGAAAAGAGCAGGATCTTGTGAGCGAGCCCTTTCACTCCAGATTCAATGTCGCGCCATGATGATGAGTATGAGAACTTTGCCCAAGATGATGGACGTCCCCCCTCGTATTCCGAGCCCTCAAAATCAATCTGGAAAAAGGTGTCTCCCTCGCCCGGGGGCGCGGCAGGATCCCAGGTGTAAGCGAAAAGAGCATTGATCTGATGCTGACCTGGACTCTTTTTGTTATGACCCACGTAGGCAATCTTGGGGGTGAGCTGCTCGTCCTCCAGACGGGTAAGGGTCTGGAAGAGATCATGCATCCGGGCGGCGGGAACCGTAAGGTCGATGTCACCCACAGTGGGCTTATACTCTATGAACGTCTCGTCCGACAGAGTCTCTGACGGGGCAAAGAGATGGGCGGAGGACCCGTTGAAGGCAAACCCTGAGCCGAGGATGTCATCACGCTGCGCGGGGTCCCAGATGGTTTCGCCGTGATCTCCCTTGAATTCATCATCGAGAATCCGAAGCATCTCGATAACATCGCGACGAAGGTCCTGGCGGTTAATCCTGCCTGAACGAAGATCTATCTTCTCAGCGTACGCCTCTCTCCCACGAAATTGCCGAACCTGTTCGGGCCCTTTGACAAGACCTGTCTCTGGATCTCGGACAAGCGCGCGGGTATTCCCACCCTCGTTGAGGCTATCACCTGGGCCAAAGATGAAGTGAGCTATTCTAAACATGCAGACCTAAGTATGTCGCACAAGCTGAATCGTCCACCCAGGTGAGAGCCCGGCGGATCAAGAGAATCTAATCACCTCAAGGTGCGCGTCGTTCTGGATGCACCAGGTCATTGTTGCCCGCCACTTCTCGCGGTCGGTGTCAGTCTCGTGCCCTTTCACCTCGTACAGCGTCTTTCTGTCAAGCGTCAGAAAGTCTGGGATGTAGACCCGCTCGACACCGTTCGGGTCCACGTATGGGATGCGGATGCCGTGCTGCTTGGTGACCGGAATGCTCCGTTCGATGCACTCATCGAGGAATCGAGTCTCCCAGGAGGAGTGCATGTATTCCTCCTGACCCGTAAAGGGATTGAGCTTCCACTCGGTCCTGTAGGGTGCCTGGGGACCGATCTTGCCCTGCTCGAGGAGATCACAAG
>Ga0181357_1000565_pt1 | contig 14183 bp, 5 predicted proteins | sample Fa13VDMM110DN_FD_130094 | JGI IMG/M metagenome (GOLD analysis project Ga0181357, IMG submission 130094) | Freshwater viral communities from Lake Michigan, USA - Fa13.VD.MM110.D.N | ecosystem: Environmental > Aquatic > Freshwater > Lake | place: USA: Michigan | collected 2013-09-24 | reverse complement strand
AGACCAGCTTAAGAACTTCTCGGAAGAGCAGCTCATCGGTGCCATGCAAATGCCTGATGGTAGTACACCCCAGTACCTAGTGCTCGGGGAAATCATGCGTCGCAAGCAGATGGAGTCCTCGGCCGCTGCGCAGCAAGCCCCAGAGAGCACTGTTGCAGAAGATGCCGTTGCAGCCGCCGGAGTTCCCCAAGGCGGCATCGCCGATATGGCCCGCGCACTAGCACCGCAAACTGACATGGCACAGAACACAGGTGTGCAGGCTATGGCCCGCGGTGGCCCCGTGAAGAAGATGGCTGCCGGTGATGCAGTACAGGTAGACGAAGTTACACGCATCATGGCTAATCGTCAGGGTATGAGTATAGATGAATATCTTAGCTCAGTAGGGCCAGAACGTGCGGCTGCTATTATCGCTGATGCTGAACGCCGCGCAGCGGGTCAAGTCACATCTATTCCAAATGCGTTTAACGAAAACCTACCTGTTCGGGGTACGCAGACTAGTTCTGACGAGTTTTCGCCAACATTCGGTCAGGTCAAAAATGAAGCATTGTTGGGGCTTGGTGCTAACGCATCGCAGGCTTTTACTGATGCAGATTACTACGGCCCCGGCGCAGATCAGGGGATGCCCGACCTGCTTACTGCGCGACAAACGTTTAGGCAAGAGAACCCGCTGGCTATGCCGTCAGAAGGGGGCCCTAACGATTTCAGAGCGCCGCCTGAGCGCCCATCAGTCTTTGACGAGCTTGGGGGTACAGTTAGTGACATAGCAAAACGGTATAATGCCGAAGTCTTGCGCGACTCCAGTGATTTCAGAGCGCCGGCGCCATACGCTATGCCGCTAACACCAGAAGAACAAGCGATTGCTGACGAGCGTGCGAGAATTTACGGCAATGTTGGTGAGGCTGTTAGCAGCGCAGGTCAAACTATTGATGACAGCGTACTAGGCCCAGCGGGCGCATTCCTTACCGAGGGGCGTGCATTAGCGCAGGACACCAAAGCTCTTGCGGCTACCATGATACCCGGATTTGAGGGCACCGCTGTAAGTGCCAAGAAGCAGGCAGAGCTAGCTCGGCAAGAAGCTGAAAGACTTCGGAGGGAAGGTTTCTTCCCAGACGAGCCCGTAGACCCAGCTGTCGCCAAAGAGGCTGAGGCTGCCAAGCGTTCGAGCGACGCGTACAAGCAGATGGCCGACACTATGAAGGAAGCCGGAATCGCCAATCTAGCTGGGGATAAACTAGCTACGGCTGCGGCCCCAGCAGCGGAGCTTTCGGCCGAAACCGGTGGTGGTGGCGGTGGCGGTGGTGGTGGTGGTGGCGGTGGTGGCGGTGGCGGCGGTGGTGGTATGTCATCGTTCGAGCAGCAGCTCATGGACGCCCTTGCATCGCGAGAGAAAGCCGCAAAGCAAGACAAGTGGCTGGCCTTGGCCCAAGTTGGTCTGAACCTGATGTCTTCCACGCAGCCCACCCTGCTCGGTGCCTTGGGCGAAGCTGGCCTGAAAGGCGTCGAGGCCGCACGCGCAGCGCGTGACCAGTACGACAAAGATAAGCTAGACCTTCAGGGTGCTCTAGAGCAGTCCCGCGCGTCCCGCGCCGCCGCTTCGGCTAGGGCCGCTTCCGGTGCTTCCACCGGCGGTATTAGTGCGCTGCCTAGTATTTCAGCGGGAACCGCACGATTTTTAACTCAAAATGCAGCCGACATACAGGCGATTGAGTCCCGACTTAATGACCCGCTTTTGCAGATGGCTATAGAAACTAAATCACTTACTCCAGCACAGGTACTGGAAAATAAACAGCTAGAGAATGAGTTGGGGCGGTTGCGGGGTCTACGGCAGGAAATATTATACGGGGCTACACCCGCTGCCGCTGAAGAGGAGTACGACGGGGATGTATCTGACTAGCCCAGAGCGATCCTTTTGCGTATACTAGCTTTAAGCAGAGGAGTTATTATATGGGCACCGTTCAGGTTCCGGGCCGCGTCAGCGGAAAAACGTACAACCTAAAGATCAAGGGTGATACCCCCTCTGATACTGAACGGGCACGAATCCTATCCTTTATCGAGGAGAAGGAAAACGCTTTCATACAAAAATACGAACAAGAAATTGGTACGCCCATTCCTGAACCGGAAGACGGCACTGCGCTGGGTCGTGGTATTGCGCGTGGTATCCCCGCTGCGAAGTCCACCTTGGGTACAACGATTGAGACAATAGGCGATAAAACCGGCATTGCATCCATCGCCGATTTCGGACGCGGTATGGAAGAATCCGCCGCTCAGCGTCAATTTGAGCTTGCTCTATCCCAACCAAAACCTATCACCCGGCAAGATGTTGCCGCGACCGAGGGTTTCTTCCCGAAGATAGGCGCAGGACTAACATATGCGGGTGAGTTGGCAGGTAGTCAGATTCCTCAGCTGGGTGTAGGTCTCGCTGGTGGTACAGCCGGCGCTATTGGCGGTTTTGCTGTAGGCAGTGTCCCCGGCGCTATTGCCGGTTTTGGTATAGGTTCGGGTCTCTCTGAAGCGCCCCTGCTGTTCGGTGCAAACGTGCAGCGCCAAGAACAAGAAGTTGCTGAAGGTCGGAAAGATGCAGTTGATCTGGGTGACGCTTTGGGCGCTACCGTTGGCCAAGCTGCTTTGACCGGTATTGCTAACGCCATCGGCGCGAAGGGTCTGACGTTAGTTCGCGGAGGTCTGTTTACCCGTGCGGCAAAGGGCGCTGCGCTCGGTGCCCCAGTCGAGGGTCTGAACGAAGTAGGTCAAGCCGTACTTGAACGCTACCAAGCCGGACTGCCAATCGACACGCCCGAGGCTATCCAAGAATATATCGACAACGGTATTGCGGGCGGCGTGCTTGGTGGTGGCCTTGGTGCATCCACCGGCGTTGTTGCAGGTCGTGGTACAAACGCAGCAGATGAGGCTGCTCCCACTTCTATATCCTCTAGGCCAATCGACGAGATCGCCGCTGCGGGTGTGATTCCTGATGCGACTGCGCCTACTACCACACCCGGCGAGGCGCCTATCGTCACACCTACGGTCAAGATTAAGAAGGTTAGCTATAAAACCACCGGTAGAAAGGTCAACAAAAACGAAAAGTTTGAGGCGACAGTTACCCTTGAGAGCGGTGAGACGGTCAAGTTCTATACTGGTAAACGACGCAAACGCGACGACCCCAGCCTAGCGGCAGACACAGCTAACCAGCTTAACCCGACAGAAGTCGGGATCGGAGACGTTCGTCCGTTCGCGCCCGATGCATCATACGCAGAAGCTAATGTATCACCAGAACCCGTAGACGTCAGCACGGTTCGTATGGGTGATGTGCCGTTCGCGCCCGATGCATCATACGCAGAAGCTAACGTATCGCCAGAACCCGTAGACGTCAGCAGGGTCGGTATGGATGACGTGAAGTTTATGCCTCGTGGTACAACCACAGCGCAACCGACGTTGCCGCTAGAAGCTGCTGCGCGGCGTGCCGAAGTGCGCCCTGCTGAAATGGAAACCGAAGCAGATGCTTTTGAGCGCGCGGAGGCGGAAGCAAAAAAAAGAATAATTGAGGCGGAGGCGGAGGCGGATCGTCGCGCGGAGGCGGAAGCGGCAGCGGCAGCTAGGGCACAAACTAAACCAGCTACCACGATAAAGCCCGGCAAAGCTATATGGGTAAGCAAAGACTATGACTATCCCGTTGATGTTGTAGATGAACCACCACAAGCTGCGCCGGATGGCACACTGTATCAGGCGGTGCTTGCTCCCGGCGCTACAGAAGTTTCACGTGTACCGCTGGATCAACTACGCCAAGAGCCAGAAGCTGCGACAACTGCAGCCCAAGGAGATTTGTTTGCTGCGCCACAAGATGCGACACAAGCTGCGCCAAAACCTGCGCCACAGGCCACAGCACAGGGGGTAGAAAATGACGGACAAGGTGCAGCAGTTGACCCTGCCGAAGCTGGAGCTAGCGTTCCGGGTGGTGCACCGCGCGTGGGAGAAGGCCAAGGGGCCGCAAGCGACGGTCAAGCCGCCGAAGTCATTACAACATCTGGAACAGGAGGATTGGCAAGCGATATGCAGTCTCCTGTCGCTGCTGGAGCAACAGGTGGAACGGAGCCAAATACACTAGCAGGCGCACCGCTTAAGGGTAAGAAAAAAACAACACCGAATAAAGCTCTCAAAGCCTATCTAGCGGCTTTGAGCGACTACTTTGCGCCCGGAAATATCGTAGAGACCGCCCTCGGCGGTAAGGATCGCGTGCTGTCGCTTACCATAAACGCCGACAACATAGGGTCGGTGACGGTAGAGGCAGTTAAGAAAGAAAACGGACAGTGGGTATCAGTTGGAGAGCGCCCCCGCACGTATGGTGGTATGCCCCCCAAAGATAAAGCTGGTAACTATATACCACCATTCGAGCGCGCAAAACCGGTCGACGAAGTAGCGGCCGATGCGACAAACCAAGCTGAGGTAGCTGCACTAGAAAAAGGAGATACGCTGACGAATAATACGTCGGGCATGGGGGATACAGACAATGGTTACATCTACGTGGTGCATGGTGGCTCAGATTTTGACCAAATAGACTTTAGCTTTTCTGGTACTGGTGAGCCCGGTAATATCCGCCCACTTGGAAAAGGGCTATATACTTTTGTCCTAGACCCCGACGACCCAAATATCGCCAAGAACGCCATAGATGTAGCTAAGCGGTATGCCACCAAATATGGACGCGGCAAGAAGACGTTACATGTATTTCGGATTCCAAAATCGGTCTCAACCTTCTTCAACGGCCCACGTGATATAAATGTTGAAGGGTACCCGAAGCCTATTGGCGGGTTAGGAGGGGAGCCGGAGGATAAGCTGGCTATCTACCGCGCGCACCGTGATAACGAACCAACGAAAACCGATCCTGCGTGGTGGGAATGGTCTCGCAAGAAGAACGCGCTTTACGAGGATGCTAAGAACTCCGCTGACTTGCGAATGGAGAACTTGCCAATCGGCCTGACCGAAGCCGCAATCAACAACCCCAGTATTGCCACACGTATCGGAAAGTTCAGCCTCGATACGCCGACTAGTGATATTCTAACCGCAGTCAACGACGACGTGCAGAGTATCCCGACAACGGAAAAAACTGCTACAGATGTCGGCCTGAACATGGCTGCAGTGACGTCGGCGTCGGCGCTGGATAAACCCCTATCTGCTAACACCCGTGCGTTTCTTGAAGCGGGCGACTTGAAGGGCGCGCTGCTCAGCCTGTCAAAAGAGACAAAGAACCCCATCTTGAAAGCTCTGGCTAAGGCATTCGCGCGGCTAGTAGGTACAACGCGTGTCAAGGTTCTGTACCCCGGCGATCCCGCTAAAAACATCGGTAGCAATCGTGGCGTATTCTGGCAGGCTAGCGCAAAGGGCGACCCAGAGCGTCAGAACATCATCTATCTGAATGGGCAGACTGGGATGACAGCCCACGTGCTTATGCACGAGATGGCGCACGCTGTTACTGCGAACGTGATAAACAATCCCAATCTGCCTATTACACGGCAGCTACAAGACCTACTCAACGCGGTACGTAAGCAGGTCGCTACCCCCGGAGCCTTTGGTTACTCGTACGAGCTGCAGGGTCTTACTAATCTGAGCGAATTTGTGGCCGATGCTTATGGCCGCGTTGCGTTCGGTGCACAAGACAATGGCCTGCGCGACCTGATGAACAACACCCTGTTCACAAACATAAAGTACGAAACGAACGAGTTGCCGCTCACGAACTTTGAGCGCTTCAAAGAGATCATCGGAAACTTCTTCCGGGGTCTGGTAGGCATGCCGTCGAAGCCGTACCCACGCCGCAAAATTACAAACGAGGTCAGAACCACAGAAACTGGTCTCGACCGGTTCCACCAGATCATGGATAATCTTCTGTCTCCCGCACCTCAGATATTGCCCGGCAAAATTTATAACGCAGCTGTGGCAAACCCACTTATCGGCCGCAACGTGCTAGACAATGCGGGTAGGGTACCTACGTGGTCTCCAAGCGCTGCTTCGCGCATGTACGATTTTATCCGTGAGCGTATTATCCCAGACTGGTTGCGTAACTTTGCCCTGTCCCTGCAGCAGATTGACTGGATAGCGGATTTCTCTCGCAAGGCGTTGCCCGTTATTGACGAGATCAAGAGCATATTCGACCGCCGTCAGGGGGAGTCGGCACGGCTGCAGAAAATAGTATCGCAGCTGCCGGAAAGATATTCGGTATTGGCAAAAGCCAACCCTGCAGGGTTCAAGCGCTATATTGGTATTCTAGACACAGCCACGCGCAACCAAGTGGATATTACCAAACCCCGCAACACGTACAGGGATGACGCGGGTAAGCTGTTTATATGGGACAAACTCAGCACCGAGATGCGGGCTATCGATCCAGATGGTAAGTTCCGTGAGGCATACAACATCCACATTGCCCTGAACGACAGCATTCGCCAAGAGTGGTTCAACGCTGTAACGCTGCAGGTCAACCAAACGACGGAAGACCCGGCGGAACGTACCGCCCTGCGTGATAAACTCATGGCGCAGCTGCTCGAAAGCGGCATAATCGACCCATACTTCCCGTTGATGCGTGAGGGCAAATACTGGGTATCCTATGTGCAGACGGAAACAACGTCTCGTCCACCTACAGCGCCGGGCGTAGGTACGAAAGAAGCGCTCTTTGCGCCCGAGGCCGTCGTAAGTACGTTTAAGTCTATCGGAGCCGCTCGTGCATTCATTGCAGAGCTCAACAATGCGAAGCTTCCAGACGGGCGTCCCGCCGCGGTAGAGATCACGCAAGAGCCGTTCATCATGGACTTCGCCAAGGGCTACGACAAGTCGGTTCCACTGGAGTTCGTACAGGGCGCGATTAAGATTCTTGACGAGATCGTACCTGAAGCATCGCAGCGCGAAGCCGGTAGAGCGGCTATAATAGAGATGTTCACGCGTATGTCTCCGGCCTACTCGGCGATGGCACAGTTTAGGAGTCGAAAAGAAGGCGGTCGTGCAGGTGCCATGGGTTATGAGAGCCCCATCGGGAACGTCACCGAGCCCGGAGAGTATATCGCTGCGCTGCAGAACCGGCTCGCTGGAACCGTGAACGCAATCGTGAACTCTAAGTTTGTACCAGAGCTAGAAGCCGCTAAGAGTAGGCTTAGGGCGCAGGCTGAAAACGCGCAAAAAGACCCCACAAATACGCTGGCTGACAAGATCGCGATCAACGCTACCGCGAAAGAACTTGAAAAGCGTATCTCCTTTGCTCGTAACCCTACGTCCAGCAGGGTAGCTTATCATGCGCGTGGTCTTACCTTCCTGTGGACGCTCGGGGCGCTACCCGCCGCCACAATCAACGTATTCTTCCAGCTGCCCATGGTGGTCATACCCCAACTTCTGGGTCGCCATAGCCTCCGCTCCATAATCCGTGCACTAAACACAGCTCGGATGATTTCCCAGTCTTCGGGTATCTCACAGCTCGTTCAGGAGCCCGGTCAAGCAGACCCTACACAAGTAAAGGAGCTTGAGAACTGGGGCTCGCTTGAGAACTACTATACCGTGGACGCAGCGGGCAACTTCATCCTGCGGACAGATAGAAAAATTCCAGCGTCGCTGCGCGCCGACCTAGAAGACCTAGCCCCGCTGGCACAGTATATGTCGAGGAACGGTATGCTTGGTACAACAATCGCGCAGTCCGAGCTAAGCGGTATGGGTGACGTAGCTTCTCGCATCTACAGGTTCTCGGGTCTACCGCTGCAGTACGCTGAGCGCCTTACGCGCCAGAGTACCTCTATCTCCGCTTTCCTGCTGGAGAGAGACAAGATCAGAAGTGCCCAAGGGAAGAAAGACTATAAGCTGACGCCTGAACAGATTTCCGATGCCGTAAAATATGCGGTGGACACCACAGAGCTTACCAACGGTACAGTCGGCATACTTACAGGCCCGTCGATTGCGACGAGCGGCTTGGGTTCGGTTCTCTTGATGTACAAGCGCTATGCCCTGAGCATGCTGCGTTTTATTACCAATGGGGTGCGGCGGTCGCTGACCAAAATCACGCCGGACATGACGCCCGAGCAGGTCGCTGATGCAAAGATGGAGCGTAAGATTGCGCGGTACCAACTAGCCTCTATGATTGGTTCCACTGCCATATTCGCGGGTATTCAGGGTCTACCGTTCTTTGGTGAAGCGACAACCATTCTGGATATGATGTTCACTGACGATGATGAGGAAGACTTCAAAACTTTGGCCCAGAAGTCATTGCAGGAACCTCTGTACAGCGGGCTTGTGAACTATCTTACCGGCGCCGAAGTCGCGTCTCGTATCTCCATGAGCGGCTTGGTCTTCCGCGAAAGCCCCATTAAAAAAGATCAGCCGATGCTATACGATGCGTTCGAGATGTTCGGCGGCCCCGTGCTTGGAACCTACCTAAACGTCCAACGTGGTTTTGATTTGCTAAACGATGGCGAAGTATATCGCGGCATTGAAGCCATGGTACCCTCGTCTATTCGTGCATTCATGCGTGCTGGTCGCTATATCGAAGCGGGCGGAGCGGAGACAATGCGCGGGGATCAAATTACCCCGCTAGACAGCTGGGATGTGGCCGTGCAGCTCTTGGGCTATACACCAGAGGCAGTCATCCGCACGCAGGAAGCCGTGGGCCGCGAGAAGCGTATTACCGAGGCTATCCGTAGCGAGAAGAACCAGCTCTATAAGCGCTTCAACCTTGCATTGGTCGATGGTGACTACGAAGAAGTACGCCAAGTCCAGCAAGAGATGGCCGAGTTTATGCGAGAGCATCCTGAGCTGGGTGGGTTCGACTTAAAAGCGTCAGTCAGAGGGTTCCGTCAGCGCAGCCAAGATATGGTTGGTGGCGTCTACATCCCCAAACCGTTCCAACCCGGTGTGCGGGAGAGCCTCGACGAGTACGGTCGAGAGCTACCGCAATAAAAAAGCCCCGGCGCGAGGCCGGGGCAAGTCAGGAGAACGACAGAGGACTAGCTGGCGGCAAGCCTGCACGTCACGTACACAATATCATGCGGTTCTCCATACGCGCAACCCTAAATACGGGGTCTCAATTCTCTGCCTGCATGTTAGGGACAATCCTAACCTTTTTCCCACGCCCTGAACCTGCCTAGCACAGAGATCGGTGTTGACGCAGGGGACAAAGAACGAGCCACCAACGTGCAGTTCATCCCACGGCACGATGATGCGAACCCCGTCTGGGTCTAAATCATTTACCCTCTTCGCCATCTGGCTCGTCCAGAACAATCGGTATCTCGATGGTGTCCACGACGTTCATACGCATCTTGGTGCCCTTGGTCAGTCTGATCTTAGACTTCTTGACGCTGTATTTGGCTTTGAGCTCTGCAAGAACCGAGTTGTAGTTGACCTGCTGCTCGGCCAGCCAAGCCTTGAACGGGGTCGGTAAGAGGAACAGCACGTTCAGGTCGGTCTCGTATCGGCCGATAATGTCGGCGGTCTTTGGCTGCTGGTCTGGCACTACAAGGTCATCAATCCCATTCCCGTTCTTCTTGCTGCGTCCGTCTATGGTGGACTTGATCTGCAGGATGCGGCCCAAATTCTCGTAGGTGTATGCGGTCACCAAGTCCATAGGATCGAGCGACATGTCGGAGCTGGTTGTCTTGTTGGCCTTAAGGATGTTCTTGATGATGTAGTCACGCAGCACGGGGATGTCGTAGTCCAACAGCCCTAGGTGCTTACAGATCACGGCAGCCGCTAGCGAAGTAGCCACGGCGGCTGACCAGAAGCGGTTCTCTGGGCCAAGGTCTGCGGACACGTCGATCTTGCGCTGTAGCGTCTCCAGAAGCAGTTTTGTCTCGGCTAGGTTGGCCATGACGTACTGGACAAACAGGGTGCCCGCATGGCCGTAGTTGGTCTGGATGTTGGTACTGAACGCGTCGGTCTGCTTCTTATCAGCCTTCTCGTTAAACAGCTTGCTTGTCTCGATCTCCAGCACCCTCTGGGCTTCTGCTTTCGGCATTGCCTTTGCCATAGCCACCTTGTCGATCAGGCTGCAGTTCGCTGATGAGATGAACAGTAGGTTCCAAGGGTCTCCACGATAGCGCTCGGTGTTGCCTGTCGAAGCAAGCCGGTTGCGCTGCTGACCCCCCGTAATCTGGTAGATCATGTCTGAGGCGTCTTGCGGCTTGATGTTGGTAATCTCGTCCATACACACAGGCAGGCTGTGCATGACGTCGGCTCGGTTCATACGGGAGTTGTGGGTATCGCGCTCTTGGAGTAGCAGCTTGCGTGGGTCGCCCCATACCGAGAGCGCTGCGTACTGGGCATGCGTCTTACCAAAGCCGGAGTCCTTCGACCAGATGTGCAGCAGGGCCGCATTGATCGGTAGAAACTTCATCAGCACCGAGCCGAAACCGACGCAGGTGATGAACTGGTGGAGCTCAAAGCCGGGGCGGTTGTAGAAGTTCACGGCATCGCGCCACCCGTCGAGCGTGCCGGCGGGCTCAAAGAACTCCAGCATGCCCCGTGTTGCGGCCGATGGCGCGTTAAACTCTACGCGGTCTTCACGGATAATCTTGTCCCCTAGGACGAAGCCCTTGAAGTCGGGGAGCCAGCCGAACTGGCGGTGTGCATCGTCTGCCTGCGTTGTGATCTGCAGGTTTTTAACCATAGATTGTGTAAAGCTCATGATCGCATCTACTTCCTTGTTGATAGCTATGACGCCGTTTGTGGCGAGGACTTTGCGAAATTCTTCCTTGGACGTAACGACGTAAAGGGGCACCACAAAAGACCTTACCCCGTCCCTAGGTAGATGGTGCCGCATCTCGACAATTTCACCCTGCTCGGGATCGTTTAGGCGGCGCACTACGTACAGATCGTGGTGCCATATAATCCGCTCAGTTATCTCACCATCGTCGTCGGTCACACGGACGAACACGCCGCCGTCCTTACCGCGGAAATACGGGCTCGGATATTCTGGGATTTCGTAAACCCTAGGCGGCTCGTTTGGTTTCTCTGGGTTATCGACAACGATGGTGTTGTCCTGTGGCGACGCTTCCGTAAACTGCTGGCCAAGAACGACTGGTGACTTGATCTTGTTCCAGTTTGGGCAGCCTTGGCAGCCGCCCGGATTGTACTCCTCGAAGCGAGCGCAGAGATACGGCCCCTTGATGAGGCCGGCCTTCTGCATAGCGGCATCTTCGTCGTAGTCTGGATGCCCCATAGAAACAGCGCGCACGGCCTTTGGCATATCGGTGCAGTGCTTGGCGATAGATAGCGCTGCGCGCCACATAGGCTCTGATAGTTCTGCCCTGTTCTCGATGCAGTGGGCCAGCTGGGCACAGCCCTTGCCGGCTATCGTCTTCTGCATGATGTTCTTGAACGAGGCTTCACGCTTACCGATCAGGGCATCCATCATGGCGTTGCTTGTCACAGCTGGGGAATATCGCCTAGCGGGCATGCTAGTCGGCAGACTACCGGCCACGGACTCGAGCAACGCGGCAAAGGCAAAGAACTCCACTGGGGCCGGTGCGGCCATGCCGAAGAAGGTAACGGGCTTGTGATCACCGCCCTTGTGGTTATGCGTACCCGGCACTCGTAGCACGCGGGCGGCGTCGGCGGTCACTGTCTCGTCAGCCTTGAACCCTTGGGCCTTGGCGAGTGCCTTGAGCTTTTCCGCCACAGGGAGCCATGCCATGAAGTCCACAGGCGCAGTGAGCGGCCAGTAGACGTGCACACCATAGCCGGAGCTGACTAGGAACGGGCGAGGCAGCCCGTTGGCTTTGACGAATGTTTTTAGCGCCACTATAGCAGCGTGTTGGTCGGGGAACTCTTTCGGCTTTCCGGTCTTGAGGTTAACCCCGCAGTCCAAGTCCATGAAGAACGCCCGCATCTGCTTGACGTTATCGGCTTCGCGGGAGCCAGCTTCTTCAAATGTACCGAGGGCGAAGTAGGCATCATAGCCGTTTTCATCAAAGTTCGTAGCAGCGTGCTCTAGCTGCTCTATTGTGTCGTAGAACTTTTGAATGCGTCTGTTCTCGCTAATAGCAAGAACGCAGTAGGAGCCTGCAGTCCCAAGAACGGACTGCAAAAATGTCATTGTATCCATTGCCGCCACTCTATCTGTTGAAATGCCGCGACGAGGTGAGGTTATTTTTATCCCTCGTCGCGGCAAGCCTGTTAAGGATTACTCGTCGTCCCACTGCGAGACAAGAGCCGAGATGTCGGCCTTGGGGCCATCGGCAGGCTTAGCGGCCTTTTTAGTTTCAACTTTCTTTGGTTCTACAACCTCGTCTTCGTCGTCGAGGATGATCTTTTCCTTGGCCGGATTGTAGTTCTTGGTTCCAGCCTCAGAGTCCTTCTTCTTAACACCATCAGTCTGTGCGACAGTCATGGTGATAGCCTTGATAGCATCTTCGCTGTCTTTGGCTACCACTGCAACATTAAGTTCTTCCTCGGTCAAAGGACGCACGGGTTTGAAGTACAGTTTCGGAGTCTCCGAATTTTCGTCCATCGACATCTGGGTCATCACTGCGATGATAGGCGTATCGTGCGCATCGAGGAACTTGGCATATGCCTGCATAGGCATCTTACCGTTCTTGCCGTCACCGAACAGCGACGTGGCCGGCAGCTGCATCTGATACACTTCATCAGGCTTGCCCTCTAGCGTGATTGCCAGACGCTGATTGAAGCGGCAGGCACGGCTATCGCCTTGTCCCGAACCTTTGACGTTCATGGGGCAGTCAGCGCAACGCGCGGCTTTCTTCTGATCCGCAGGGACTTCTGCCGCTGGCGCACGTGTATCGGATGACCAGCAGGTCGGTGCCGAGGTGTTGTTCGGGTCGTAGGCGCCCTCGTAGTAGGTGCGCGAGATCGGGGCGGCGTTAACCACCACGACGTTCAGGTGGTCTTCCTTGGACACGGAGACCTGCTCACCATCAACAAAAAGGCGGAACCGGCCACCCTTGATCGAGATACGCTTACCAGCGGAACCGGGCCCACCAGCGAGCATCTTGTTCATATCGCGCAGAGACTTGAAGAGATCGCTGTTTACCAGCGGGTTGCCTTTGCCAAAAAGTGTCATTTCACTCATGTTGTTCTCCTTAGTTATCGGTTTCGTTGTCGAAGTCCATTTCCAACTGCGCCGATTTCTTCGGCGCGTTGACCAGTGCGTCTGCCAGCTTAGGCAGGTCGAACCTGTAGGTGTTACCCACCTTCAGATAGGTGTCTCTCGGTACCGTGCCGTTGCGAAGCCATGTACGCACGGTGGCTACCGATACGACAAAATGCTCCGCAACGCCTTCAATAGTAACAAAGGGTTTGTCGGTCATCATTTCTTCCTTACAGTGATGACGTACTCGCTGTCGACGTTTAGGCCGGGTGGAAGTACATCGGGGTTTTCCTCTAGGAACTGCTTCATCACAGTTTGGTTGAGGCGCTTCTCGTAGAACTGTGGGACTTCGTGTTCCAAGATAAACTTGTTCATCGAGTCCCAGTCATTTGTCCAGTAGCGCGTCTTGATCGTGCGATAGAATGTTCCCTCGGAGGTACGAACGCTGTCGATGTTCTGCGACTTGCAGTAGTCGAGCAGCTCCGATTTGAGAGCGTTGATTTGTGCCTCTAGGACGCTATCCTGCTCTTCAAACTCGGCTTTCAGTTCAGCCCGCTTGTTGCGGATTTTGATGTAGGTTCTGGTCAGCATGTCCGGCGTAGGGCCTACATCGGCCTCAGTTTCAGTAGTCATAGTGGTTCTCCTTCACTATCAAGAATTGATATATAGTAGTATCTAATGCACTAGTCAAGTAACTCTTTATAAAGATCGACGACCCTAGTATGCACGTCTATCTTCTCGTCGAGCATCCTGTAAACCCGACGCTCTACACCCGACCCCTGTAACTGGACAACTGTACACTTGTTTACTTGCCCCTTGCGGTGCACCCGCGCGTTAGCCTGCGCATAGGTTTCGAGTGATGATGTTGGCGCCCACCAGACGACTGTATCCGCCGCAGTGAGTGTAACGCCGTGTGCAGCGGCCTGTGGTTGGATAACCAATACCCGTGGGTTGGGCTGCTGCTGAAACTGTTTGAATATCTCGGTTCTGGTGCCAGCGTTCACGTCGCCGTTGATGACAGCATTTGTGATGCCATCCTTGGTCAGCTGTGTGGTTAGCATGTTGATGACGTGCTTGAAAGGCACGAAGACCAGCACCTTGTGGGAGGTTTCGGCGATGACTT
>Ga0181357_1000564_pt1 | contig 14184 bp, 20 predicted proteins | sample Fa13VDMM110DN_FD_130094 | JGI IMG/M metagenome (GOLD analysis project Ga0181357, IMG submission 130094) | Freshwater viral communities from Lake Michigan, USA - Fa13.VD.MM110.D.N | ecosystem: Environmental > Aquatic > Freshwater > Lake | place: USA: Michigan | collected 2013-09-24 | reverse complement strand
GGTTTCGTTGTAAACACCAGGGGCGAGTAATTTTCTCCTCCATAAGGCAGGTACGTCATGGGCGTCTCATATGCCCCTTTCGGCGATGATGATCTTCCATCAGTCGTCACGCCCCAAAAATCCTCCATTCGGACCACTCCCATTCAGAGAAACGTCGGTCCCGACAGCACCGAGTGCAATCACCTCATTCTCTTTTTTGTTCTTGGTGTCTTTCTTCTTTCCCTTCTTGACGGTGTCTAGAAACCCCTTTTTCAGGGAAGACGGCTCCGCCTCGTCTGGCTCGGCCTCGTCGGGCCCAGGCGCCGTCTCTTCCGCAATCACCGGCGTCTCGACGATCGTGTCCAGTTTTGGGGCTGGGGCCATATGATTCCTGTACTGCGGGCGATATTGAGGCGGCGGCGGACGGTGATGAGGAATAAATCCGCTAATATACTGAATAGCATTCTGCTTTTCGTCAGAGCTCATATGAGACCACCCCTGACGAATTGCAACTGGATCAGGGAGCATACGCCGAAGGGCGCTTCGAATCTCAACCGGTAAAGCCTTGAAATCTTCCAGGTCAAGCACGTACATCGCCCTGGGTTTCTTCATGCTCATAGCGAGCATCACAAGAGAACACAGGGCCAGAGCAATCACGACGTACGTCGAGTCACGCATCTACTGTGAACAAACATTTCCCTTGTTGAAAGATTGACGCAGGTGCTTCAGCTGGATCTTCGTCATCCATTGAAAACCCACAGTCTGCATAAATCTTGGCCCGTTTACGCCACATCGCATTCATGACGCTCCATGTATCCACCACATCGTACACGAGTTTGGGACCTTCTTGGCGAAGCACACGACCGACCGCCTGTCTGACATCCGAATGGGGTGTCGCAAGCACGATGGCACTGAGCGTCGAAATGTCGAGTCCTTCGTGTGCTAACGAAAATGTGCCGACGACGACCCGTTTCTTGGCCGATTCGTCAAGCACAGCCTGTTTCATTCCACCCATGTACAGTCCGGCGGTCGGTCCGAGTTTCTCTACGAGCCATTCACAGTGTGCACGTCGATCACTGAGCACAAGCACTTGGTGATTCACAGCCGCGTCGCGAATCATGTCCAGAAGCAGCTCGTTTCGCTCGGGAATCTCAACCAGAATATTCACCATGGATGCCAGACACACTTTGCCGATCCGCGAGACGGGCGGCCCGCGAAGAAACTCGGGGTGTGTGAACCGCGCCTTGATCACCTTGACATTCTTTGACGAGTCGCGGTGCTTAGCAAAGAAGCACGGGCCGAGGAACCAATAGAGAACTCGCGTCAGACCATCCTTGCGATCCGGCGTCGCCGTGAGTCCCAGCGTGTATTTGGGACACATGGCAAACATAGCCTGTGAAAAGGCGGGCGCACCGACATGGTGTGCCTCGTCAACAATCAAGAGTCCGATCGAGTCAAACGCCCCGATGGCGTGTTCGCGCATGCACAGCGTCTGGATCATCGCAATAACAAAGGGATGGTCGAGTTCGCAACGTTCCTGTTGAACTCGTCCGATTGTAGATCCTGGACAAAACTGCGCAATTCGTTCGGCCCACTGGTTTGCCAAAAATTCTTTGTGAACCACAATGAGAGTCCGAACACCAAGACGTGCTGCAAGAGCAAGAGCGCAGACAGTTTTGCCAAATCCGACATCGAGCGAAAGTACTCCATTTCCTTTGTATGCGTCGATCGCCTCTACTTGGATTCCACGAAGCTCGCCCGTGAATGGGATGTTTACCTGGACAGGCTCGGGACGTTGATCGCGCGTCGGCTCGCCAAAGTGTTCCCGGCCGTAAAACTGTGGGATGCACAGGTGCTTACGCGTCTCTTTGAACACCTTGAACGGCGGCGGACGAAGGCCGAGCGCGTTTTCGATTGCCCGTACAGTCAAGTCACGCTTCACGTCAGAGTTTGGCGGGATGACGTAGCCCGTGCGTGTGAGTGACATAGAGAAAAAAGGCGCTGTTTCTATAGATGCGTCTGTGCTTTGTGATTCCGTCGAAGCGAGGCGAGCTCTCGTACACACCCTCGTTTCTGATGAACTGGACTGATCTGGTGCTTCGCTGTGCCCAGAAGGGCCACCAGGTGATGGTCAGCCAGCAAAACACCCGGGCCGAGTGTTTCACGTCGTCGGGGTCAGAGACGTTCGATGCGTACCTGTGCATCGATCCGGACGTGTTGTTTACGCCCGACGAGGTGTTCAAGTTGTTTGAGAGTCCGCACGACATCACCGGTGCACTGATGATGTCGTCCGACGCTGTCACCTTGACGTGCGGCAAGCGTTTCGATGAGGTGGATACGAGCGAGCCGTACTTTGAGACGGATGGTCTCGAGCCGTCGTTTGTTCTGATTCGCCAGATTCCAGCCGGCTGGAACTATGACGACAAGATCAAGGCGCATATCGACTCGTCCCTGCGTATCGGCCACCGGGTCATTCTGAACATCTGATTGACGACAAGACGTAGTACCCACCGGTTGATTCAATCACACAGTCGACCGCCGTACCAACAGGAAGATCCTGAATAGGGGTCAAGCCGCCGACGTGACACATGACTCGATTATACCGAAACGGAACCTTGACCCGACGGACAAAATTGTCCCACTCGAGGTCAAGGTACTTGCGACCACCGATATCGTACCAGGGGGCTTTCACAAGAGCCTGGTACGATCCCACTGGCATTCTTTCATACGGTTACAAAAAAAAGTTGAAGTTATTGAGCGAGACAGAACTCAGTGATGAGTTCACTTAGGTTGTGATAGTAGCGCGCAAGGTCCTTCTCGAACCGCTTGTTCTTGTGTTGGTCGTTGACGTAGAGCCATGCGAGGTTCGCCTTGCTATACTTGGTCGCCTTCTGATTCTCGGTCGGTTTCCTGGGGCGCGCCTTTTTGTCAGGTTCGGGTACGTCGCTCGGTCCAGGTTGACGATCAATATAGCTCAGGGCTTGCATACACGTGTCGGCCAAATCATCCTTCTTCTTGTGCTTGTCAAACTCGGCGACCCACTCGGAATTTGTCGTCTCTATGAATCCGCGACACCGATCGATCGATGCCTTTTTGCGTTCGAGGTACTTGGCCCGACCCGGACCCGCCACGTCGGGAATCTTGTGACGTGCGTCCCAAATAATGACGTTTTGGCCGTGACACAGAAAGTACGTGTGCAAAAAGTGTTCGACTGACTTGATCGTTCTGTTCTTGTCCGGTTGTTTTTCGATGAGCACGGTACCTGTTGCAAGTCGAGCCCATGGGCGCGCATCCATATGCTTCTTCAATGATCGGAAGAGACCGTCGGCCGATTGCGGAGGTACACCAGCCACCTCCCATTCGTGAATCTTTTTGGTCGCGGGATCCATAAGACACATTGCGAGATTCTTTATACCTACATCAATTGAAAGAAGTAACATACTATTAAAGAAGTGAGATACAACTTTAAGTAATGTCTAACGTGTGTTGTTGGTGGTGCTGTCATACATTCCCAGGTCCGTCCCTCCACTACCCTTACAGGTACGACGATCGCAGGAAACACTTTTCGACAACTGGACATTTTTGTTCGTGGGAATGTATCAAAAGCTACGCTATCGACAATGCGGGTGCACGATCAGGTGAAGTCCTGATGATTTTGGCCCTCATGAGGAAACAGGCCAACGACAACAAGTACATGCTCACGCGCCCGGCACCCAAGAGAGTCACTCTTAAGATGTTTGGAGGACCGATGAGTATCGAAGATTTTCGAACATCAACATCGAACGTCTTCGTGACAATGCCGTGGGAAACTCACCTCATACCGATCATTTCAACAACGTCGAGTACGCTCGCACGAACAATCGCCGTCGATGGACCAAAGGATGATATCGTGCTCAGAAGGTCTAAACCTTTAGCGCGCGCAAAAAGTAGTCTAGAAGCTGCGCTTGGTATTACACGTAAGACGAGATGAAGAGAGTGTGCAGTTTTTTCGGATGCGACGAGCCTATACAAAGAAGCCCTCGCTGGATGTTTCAGAATGGTACCGTTGTGAATGCACAATCGTACTATGCCGCACTGAAGAGTCTTTCGCGCGTGTATACAAAGAATTTTTGGGCGTCCGAGACGATACCCGGACAATGGGACGTACAGTTTGATGAGGATGTATGCGTCGAGGATGTGTCTGCACCCAACGCATTCGACGCGGTTCGAAATGCACGCTTTTACCTCGAGGCGGATTCAGAGACGCCGAAGCTTATTTACAGCTCGAGCTCGAATAATTAGAAAAGAAGCCCAGCCCGAGTGCAAACATGTATGACGCCAGAACAACAAACCAGGCGGGCAGGTCCATGTGCGCCTGGATCCGAATCGCCGGCATGCGTCGTGGAATGATCGAGTCCATAATGTCCTCGGTCGTCACCGAGTCAGACTCGTCGACGACAGACTCGTCGTCCTCCACCACAGCGGGAACATCATCGTGAATCTCAGCAGTGTCGACCATTTTCTGAATAAATGTCTCTGCTTTTTATATGGAGAACCAGACCGTCGTCATCTTGGCACTCATCGCGCTCATCGCATGGCTCATCTATGGCCGGGACCAGCGTCGTCAGCCAGGTCGATGGGGGTACGGGTATGATGGCCCGCACTGGGGACCGCGCCCAGACTGGCATGGACGTGGTGGTCGGGATCACCACGGGCCCCATGGCCGGGACTGAAAGGAGGTTTTGTCTCCACCGGACAATGACACTCTGACGCTTCTGTTAAAGCACTCAACCCCCCGTCTCACAATGGAGCCTCTGCGCACGTACGCTGTTGAGCAGATTGCCGAGATTTACAGCCTTCCCGTGACCAGTGCCAAGGTTCGCAACACGGAGATTTCGATCCAGAACTGGGTCTACGCACACACGGCCAACCCAGAGGAGAATGCCTCGTGGGAAAACCCGCACTACCGGACGCTCTACAAGCAGCGCCTCCAAAGCATCCTCTTCAACCTGCGCAAGAATCCAGCGTTGGTCGAAGCGGTCACACAAACCAAGACGGTGAACCCTGCCGAGATTGGCAAGATGACACCAGATCAACTCTGGCCAGATGGGCCGTACGCCAAGGCGGTGATCAAGAACCGCGAGACTGATCTACAGAAGCAGATGCTCAAGGCGAAGGAGGATGACGCGTACGAAGGCTTGCTCACATGTCCCAAGTGCAAGGGGAAGAAGACGAGCTACTACCAGATGCAGACACGCAGCGCAGATGAACCAGCAACCAACTTTTGCAGCTGCGTCTGCGGACACCGATGGAGATTTTGCTGAGTAATAAAATCTTACGCTCTACTAAATGTCTCAAGTTATCGGCCCTCTCGGCACCATTGCGTTTAGCTCGATTGTCCTCTCGTGGATCCTGAAGAATGAAAAGAAGTGCGAGTGTGGCCAGGATTGGCGTCGCGACTATATCAAGTACTTTAACATTGTCGTGATTGTACTCATGGTTATGAATCTGACGGCCCGCTCGTTCTTTCGGCAGCAGATTCTGGGCGCTCTGAACAAGCCCCTGTTCATGAAGGGCCTGTTGGGGTTCGTGACCGTATATGGTCTGGCAGCCCTGGTCAACGTGGGATCGATCCTGACGTATATCCCGGACCTCAAGAAGAAGGGGTGCGACTGTGCGATAGAGGATGATTGGCGCGACAACTTCATCTTCTGGTACATGATTATCGGGCTAGTGCTCGCGTCCACCATGGTCCTCGTGGCTGCCGGCGCAAAGTAAATTGCTCGACCCTAGTATGCCGCGCAGGAGGGGTTTCGAAGACAAGAAGCAGAGGATCCAAGAGGTGTGCGAAGAGCTCGAGTGTGAACCATGTGAGGCGAGTCGACGTGAAATCATCAAACTTGAACAAAAACTTCGTCGTTCAGAGAGGCTTAGAGCTAGAGAGGCTAGTAAGAATAATGAGCAAGTGTGAGCTGTTACTTGACGCACTGTCTCGTTTTTTTGATGTCCCGCAGCACCGCGAACAGCTTATAGATATTCTGGGTCACCGCAACGGCATTTCGCTGCGTAACCTCGAGTGGTTCGTGACCAACTATTCCAAGAACCAACACGTCACGTACATGACACCGGCCGGTCGCCAGTTTACCGTGCACGTCGCGTACAAGTCGAGTCTGGATGGATATTCGAAGAAGCTCTTTGATCCGTTTTGTCGTACGGAGCGGATCGAGTTTCACGGCATGACAACCACCGTCGCCCAGCTCAACTTCATTCGGTGGTGCATCACCAATGGCATCATCGAGTACATGACTACGAAAGAAGTGTTGCGTAGCCGCCAGACACTTCGAGTGTCACGTAGCCGTAATAGTAAAGGTGCAAAAGGTACTGACTCGCAATTTGAGGGGTGTATGTGTCCATGAACTTAATGTCGAGGTGGGTCGTCTGCGAGTTGAGCGTCTTGAAATCGAGCGCACCCTCTTGCGTGTACTCAGCCGGCGACTTGCCGAAGCAATACACATACAGATTCTTTGAAGGCACGGTGAGTCCGTGATCGAGTGGCTGTTTGTACGAATAATAGAGCCCGCCGGGAAAGTTGGACAGGACGTTCTGATTGTTCAGGTAGAGCGTCGCGTACTCGATCGTGTCAATGTAGCGCACGTTTGCCCCGTTAAAGAATGTGACGGGTGTTGCAGCCTGAATGTACTTTGTCGTGTAGCCGTAGGCGTATCGCGAATCGTAAAAATTACTTTGTTGGGTTTCATACTGTTGATTTCGGACAAACCACACCATCATCGTCACTGGGTAGTTGGCAGTCAGGTTGAGCCGCATCAGACCATTCTGATACGGCTGAACCGCCTCGGACCAGACGCGCGGGACGTTAAACTGAAGTTTCGTGTTTTGGTAATACAGACGCTCCTCGGGTGTGAGGAGGATTTCCTCGATGAGAAGGCGAGGCTCGAGTATGTCGATGAGTCCATTCGAAACGTTTGTCGCTGCGTTGGTGATCCACGCCGCAGTGTTGAATGTGAATCTGATGGTGATGACCGACCGCGACACGGCGCACATGGGGAAGAAGGGCTTCTCGAGCCGCTCCTTGACTTGGTCGCTATGTGTGTGACGTCTGCAAAAGAAAAACTCGAGCGGGATGATCAGTTTGACCGGCGTGTCAGCTGGGACGTTTGTGCCTTCGGGAACGCCACCACTCACCGCCTTATAGACGGCGTCGCGTTCGTCGGCATCCAAGAAGAGTTGATCGCGAATGACGTACCAATCGTCTGTGATTGTTTCGTACGGCAGACCATCCACGAGAAACTCAATTTTATTAAAGAGGGCTCGACCAACGAGCTCGCTGTACGAATAGCCATTCGGAAGGGCTGGCAATGTACACTGGAGGTACATGTTTGAGATGAGATCACCCATTTCGCGTGGAAAGAGATCAACTTGGGTCACCGATCCGAGGTAGGTCCGACTGGTCAGGCGCAGAGGTATGGAGAGACGCTGTGTCATGGAGAATGACGTGTATTGCTTGAACTTTGGAAGCCACTGCGACTGACCACCAAAGAGGTACTTTTCTTGGGCACCGACAGCCGCCATGGACAAGAGTGCGCCCGTCCCTGCACCTCGCTCGACGATTGTTTTGAGTTCGTTCAAGCCTTCGGACGTTGCGACATTCGAGTTGAGTTCGCGGAGTTCCGTGAAAACACCCTTTATCTTGGACGCATCGTAGGCGCTCAGATCGTACGACGAGAGTCCGAATGACGTGGTTGCGTTTGAAAAAACGTTCGGAACGTAGTTGTTCGACATTTGTGACAGTGTCAGACGCATGATTGAACTCGGTGCCTGGATGTAGTTTGACATGTCCGAAACGACAACGGCATTCGACACAAAGGGGAACGAAACTGCGGGCGGCCCGGCGTTAATCACAACATCACCATAGACGTTGGATGTGTACTCCACCATAGTGACATTCCCCGAAATACCAGAGAGACCCGAAACTGTCCACCCCTTTCCAATATCGATGCCGGGTGTCGGTTCGGTAAAGTACACCATAAAGGATCCATCCTTGACCATGGACGGCCCGTAAAACCCGAGGACCGACGTCGTCTGAACGACAGTCTGCTGGACGGGCGCTTCGACTTTCGTCACCACGGTCGGTTCGAGCAACTTCCCCGTTCGTTGGTTGATCGTCGTCGAGAACGTGTACAGTGCATCGGCAACATCCTGTTTCGTTTGGGCCGTTGCAATCGTGTCGCTAAACGCTTTGACAGCCGTGCGCGTGTCTGCATTGAGCGGCGCCGTTTGAAGATATCCTAGTGTCGCATCGTAGATGTTGGACACGGATTCTGTGTCATCTGCAATGAGCTGCAATATGTTCCCTTGGAGGTCCATAACTACAACGTACGCAGATTTTGTTTCCATAGGTCTGACACGCTGGTCTCCTCGAGCACGCGAATCGCCTCGCGGTATTCAGCTACGCGCTCGATGAGTCGCGCCACCTCTTCGCTCGTATACTCGTACGTCTTTGTGTTGAGCAACTCCTTCGGGTACCCCTTCCCGGCCATGGTTGCCTCGAGCTGTTCGCGTGCCACCTTGAACACGACGAGCCGACCTTCAATCACTTCGCGAACAAACTTCGCCTTGAGTGACAACGTCTCGCACTCGGACGCCATCCGCTTGAGCATGTGTGCCTTACGCATGGCGTACACGCGCATACGAATCTCGAGGTAGTCGCACAGAATCTCCTCCGGGCTCGCATACTTTTTGATCCCCTTGGGCGTGATCAGGTACATGTTCGACGTGTGGATCGTCTTGGTAATCTCGGGCGCCTCGTCACACCACACCTTGAAATCGGGTTGCGTCTCCGTCGAGTGATTCTCGTACTTTTGGACGGTTCCCTTGTCGACGAGCTCGTCCAGGTGCTCCTTCACATCCTGGATCCACTTGCCCGGCGGCAAGTCTGTGATGCGCCATGCTGACCCCTCCTTTGTGACGACGCCACTCAGGGTCCACGAGTGTTCAGCCTTCTTTGTCACCGTCCCCGTAAACCCCTTGAAATAGGGAACCATCGGAACCATCGGTTTGTCGTCGAGAGCATGTCGAATGTTCTTCATCAGATCCTCGAGCTTGTACGGCGGGACGTAGGACGAAAAGCCCGTACCGATCCCCTCGGCGCCATTCACAAGGACCATGGGGACGATCGGTGCATACCACTCGGGCTCCACCTTTTGGCCATCCTCCTCGGTATACTTGAGCACTGCATCGTCATCGCTGTTGAAAATCTTACGCGTCTGAGGTGCCAACCTTGTAAAAATGTACCTGGACGATGCAGCATCCTTTCCGCCCATAAGTCGCGTGCCAAACTGACCGCTCGGCTCGAGCAGATTCAGGTTGTTCGACCCGACAAAGTTTTGTGCCAAACCGACGATCGTGCCCTGCAAAGACGCCTCGCCATGGTGGTACGCCGTATGTTCGGCGACATAGCCTGCAAGCTGAGCCACCTTCATGTCCGTCGTCAGGTTTCGCTTGAGGCATGCATACACCACCTTGCGCTGACTCGGCTTGAGACCATCCATCAGGTGTGGAATGCTTCGATGGATATCCTCGGCTGAAAAGTTGGCCAGATCCTTGTGAATGAAATCAGTCACATTCAGAAGCGTCACCTTCCCGTACTCGACGCTCGGTGGAGGCTTTGCCATGTGTCCGACGAGCCACTCTTTGCGTGCATCCGCCATGGGCTTTGCAAAGGCGAGCGTCATCGACTTGTCCGTGTCGGTATCACCGGCAAACTTGACCGTCAGACGATCAATCATCTTGAAATATTCCTTCGCCTCGACGCTCGTCGACGTCCCCAGACCCTTGTAGTACTTGACATGCGTGCTTCGGTTCCCGCTCGCAACGTACGCCGCCTCGGTGAAGAACCAATCCTTGCCCGCCTTGATCACAGGTGTCACCATTGCAACCACAAATCCCAACTGAATAAGCCCTGGCCAAAAGTGGTGAATCATGTTCAGGACCAGACCCTTGATATGACTCCCGTCCAGGTCAGCATCCGTCATGATCATCAATCGACCGTAGCGAAGTTCTCGCACAGAAGTATACGTCTTGCCATGTTGAAGCCCAAGTATCTTTTTGAGGTTGGAAAATTCCTCATTGTCGGTCAGCTGTTTGACACTTGCGTCACGCACGTTCCGAGGCTTACCGCGCAAAGGAAAAACTCCGTAGGCGTTCCGACCAATGACGGAAAGACCGGCGACAGCGAGCGTCTTTGCTGAGTCCCCCTCGGTCACAATCAGCGTACACTCGTGACTTTTGTGTGTCCCGGCCCAGTTTGCATCGTCGAGTTTTGGAATTCCCAGGATGCGTGATTTCTTTGCACCATCCGTCTTTTTGAGTTCCTTTTCATTCTTCGCAAGTTGGAGAGCCGACACGTCATCGGCAAGGCCACATGCCATGACCGCCTTGATGCTCGCCGGCTTGAACGTATAGTCGGTCGTATCCTTGGTCGTACACTCCGTCTTGGTCTGACTCGAAAATGTGGGTCGATCGCGTACGGCGCGCATGAAGACAAAGAGGGACGCCTTGATTTGCGCCGGTCGAATCTCCTTGATGGGCAAGGCTGACACGAGCTGATTGACGAGTCGATCAACGTGCGTTCCGCCTTGCGTGGTTGCAATGCCGTTGACGTACGACACCTGTTCAAACTTACCCGTATCCGTGTGCGCCACAACGATATCCGGGCCGAGCGAAACAGTCACCCCCGTCACGTGCATCTTGGCATACGTATCCAGCGTCATCATCTCGATCCGCACGCCGTTGAGATAGACGTGCGCCTTGGGACAACACATTGCGGCATCCCACGTCCGACGCGTGATGATTGTATACAGAGCCTCGATGTGCTTCCCGCCAAACTTGGTCCAGTCGGGCATGAATGACACCTCGACACCACCACCCGTCTTGCGTTCCTCGATCAGCGGCTCAACCATCTTGGACATGTTGTCCATCCAGCGTTGCATATACACCTGGCCGCTCGAAACCACCTTGACTGTGAAATCCTTCGAAAAGACATTGGTGAGTTTGGCACCGTAGCCGTTTCGTCCACCGGTCGTACGCTCCTTCGTATCGTCATAGTTTGACGACGTGAGCAGGTGTCCAAAGATGAGTTCGGGAAGCCACACCTGTTCCTTCTCGTGTTTCCGAATCGGGATACCGTCGCCGTTGTTCTTCACGGTGATATACTCACCCTTCCACGACACGTCGATCCGAGTCACCTTCTTGGGGTGTAAGGTGTGTTGGTCAATCGCATTCACCAGAATCTCGTCGAAAATCTTGACGAGTCCGGGTGCAATAGTGACGTGTGCACGCTCGAACCGACCTTCGGCGAGCTTCCATGTATCGACCACATCAGGAACGACCGACCCGATATACGAATCGGGGCGTTTCAAGATGTGCTCGACGTGTGTGAGCTTTTCGTACTCCATTCTTACAGTGAAGGCGTTCACCTTTTTTAAGGCTTGATCAGCTTGTGAATTTCCGAGGGTCTCTTCCCTTTGAGTTGTCCGGCGAGCGCCCGACACGTCTTGTCAAGCATCGCAGGCATGTCGAGATAGTCAGCCGCGTGTGCCATGCTCCATAGCGTGTCCCACGACTCGTCGATCGGGTCTTCGTCCGACATTTCCTGCCAGTACTTCAATTTGCCGAGCGTCACGGAATCGACATTCGGTAAAGGGATGGGGCCCTCAAGGCCCACCATGTTCATGAGCAAGTGACTCCAGTGTGGGTTGATTTCGCACGCGACACAGTCGGATGTATAGACCCGCATTTTACTTGGTAAATGAGCGCGGGACGGCTCTAGGTAGAATTCGCCGGTGGAACCGATCCGTACCATATTCGGAATAGTCAGGGTGGTATGTAACTTTACCGTCCATTCCAACGACTTTCATCGTCACGTGTACATCCATTCGGCGATCCATGCCTGTACGTTGATTCTTAAAATGAGTGAATCCGTACTTGGGGTACCACGTCATTTGAAATCGACCAATCCGACGTTCGATCCAAAACTCATGGTGTTCCCATGGGATCAACACGATGCTGGGAATCTGTACGGGGCGTCGTGGAACATAGACCCCCGCCTTGGCTAACACAAGCCGCGTATCAATATCGGCTACATTGGCAATTCCGGTGAGGACTCCAATGGACATGTCTCACCATCGACCGCTCCGTCTAAGCTCTTCTTCAGGGGTTTGCTCTGTTCGACCCATTGAGTAAACTCGTTCGACTTGATCAGCCAAATTTTCTTCATACAGGCTTCGTGGTCCTTCTCGTCCACGACAGTGTCTTGACACCAGGAGCAGAACATTGCCTTGTCAGGGTGCCCATTTTTTATGTCGGCCTATCGTAAATGTTCAAGTCGACCATCATTATCCTCATCTGCTTTCTGATTGCGGCCAACCCGGCTGTCTACCGCGCCACTCGTAGCGTGCTCGGCGGCTGGATCGCCACGCCCGAGGGAACGGCCAAGCTCGGTGGTCTCATTCTGCACGCCGTGGTGTTTATGATGCTCGTGTCGCTGGCGAAGCGCGCCGTGTCCCCCTACCACTCGTACATGCACGCCGCCGATGACACCAAGACTATCGACGGTATGAGCACCAAGTCGCAGGAGACGCCTTACTCATTGTAGTTAGAGTTTGTCGCCGGTATACTCATAAATGAGTGCCAAAGTTGTATCGTACACCCAAACTCCAGATGAAAAGTCGTTGATTGAGCAAGTGGCATATGTCGCCCGGGTCTCCAATCCAGAACACCAGGAATCGAACGAGACGGCCGAACGGCTCGTTCGATACCTCATGAGGAACAAGCACTGGTCGCCATTCGAGATGGTCAACGTGTGTCTCGAAATTGAGACGACGCGCGACATTGCCCGACAGCTCCTTCGTCACCGATCATTCTCGTTCCAGGAGTTTAGTCAGAGGTATGCCGTCGTACCGGAAACACATATCGTACGGGAGGCACGCCTACAGGATACCAAGAATCGCCAGAATAGCACCGAGACGACTGACGCTGATATCATCAGGGAGTGGGAGGAGTGTCAGGTAACAGTTGCAGCATTCACGCGTACGGCATATGACTGGGCACTCAAGAAGGGGATTGCAAAAGAACAGGCACGGGCGATCCTCCCGGAGGGTCTGACCCCGTCACGCCTCTACATGAACGGATCCCTTCGTTCCTGGATTCACTACCTCGAGGTTCGCATGGGGAACGGGACGCAGAAGGAGCACAGTGAACTCGCGCACGCATGTTCACGCGCGCTAGAGTCTGTATTTCCTTTTGTCAAGGAGATTCAGGGATGAAGATCTGCCCGACGACATTCGGTCCATACTTTTGGAGTGTCATCCACATGACGGCACTCAGCGCAAACGAAGGTCTCACCGACGAAAAAAAAGAGGCGTACATTCGCTTTTTCGAAGCCATGCCCGACGTGCTCCCGTGCTCCATGTGCGGCAAACACCTCAAGGAGAATCTCAAGCTCTTGCCGGTTGACACGGAGGATATGTTCCGTTGGTCGATCGATATTCACAATTTGGTCAATACGCAGCTCAACAAACCCGAGGTGCCTTATGAACAGGCGTATCGGTATTGGTCAGCTCGATGTGCACGCGGCCCCGACGACAAGCAAAGGAATGTGCTCATCGCGTGCGCGGTGCTCTTGATTCTCCTAGCAATCGTCTACGTGCATCGCACCATATAAAAAAGACATGCGCCTGTGGTGTATGGCGTCACGCGTATTTCTGCTCGACCGTTCCGGGTCCATGGAGACCTGTCGCGACGATACAATCGGAGGATTCAATGCATTTGTCGATGCGCAAAAGGCGAACGGAGGAACGATGACCCTCGTGCTTTTTGATCACGAGGTGGATGTCCTCTACGAAAACAAGGCGGTCACTGACGTTGTGCCGCTCACGACTCAAACCTTTGTCCCACGCGGCGGAACGTCGTTGTACGATGCGCTCGGCCACGTCCTCAAGATGGACTTGCCGCGCGACACGGTGTGTATCGTGCTCACGGACGGTGACGAGAATTCATCCAACACGTACACGGGTGCACACGTCAAGGATCTCATTGAGGCCAAACAGACGAAGGACGGATGGTCATTTGTCTACCTGGGAGCGAATCAGAATACAATCATGAATGCAGAGCGGCTGGGCATTCGTACCTCGATGGGCTATGAAACTG
>Ga0181357_1000562_pt1 | contig 14188 bp, 17 predicted proteins | sample Fa13VDMM110DN_FD_130094 | JGI IMG/M metagenome (GOLD analysis project Ga0181357, IMG submission 130094) | Freshwater viral communities from Lake Michigan, USA - Fa13.VD.MM110.D.N | ecosystem: Environmental > Aquatic > Freshwater > Lake | place: USA: Michigan | collected 2013-09-24 | reverse complement strand
TTATATAATAAAACACCTAAAATAAAAAATTATTTTGATATAATATTAATATATTTTTGTATAATTTCTATTGTGGTATTTATAACGATTAATAATTCACTATTACAATCATCGTCAGACATTATAATATTATATCGTTCAGTAAGTAGGTCTAGTAGGCAGTCGTCGTAGATATGTCTAGAAGGTTTAACACGAAACACGCCATTAATAAGTAGATTTGACTTTTCAATATCCATATATAATAAAAAAAGAAATATATTTATTTTATTAAACGACTAAATTACAAATTTTATTTTAAAAGTGTGCAGACCTATTTATTATTATTTATTTTGGTTGTTCTGTAATATCAATAAATTCTTTAAATATTTCGTTGACGTCAAAATCGGGGGTTATCTTTTTTGATTTTTTTGTTTTATTAATATTGTGATGCACGTCTCGCTTGTGTTTATAAATATATCCACGTGTAAATTCCTTGCCGCATATTTCACAATCGACGTTCTCGTAATTATATTCTAGACGTCTTTCTTCGTCTTTCTTTTTACTGACTGCTTTAGCGTCAGTAATACATCCGTCGATGACCTCCATTATCTTTTTTGAATATTCGCAATCATATTTTAACAATCGTTTCTTGAGATTAACTAACTTGTGGTAATTAAACTGTTCCATCTGTAATATACCACTTAGAAAAATAAAAAAAATTCGTTTCAATTTTTTATTAAACCTAAAAAACAAAAAAAAATATTTACAATTTTACAGACCTATTTACAACCCCCTAAAAACAAATACTATACACGATACTTACCTGAAAGATTACCTGTAGTCGACTTCTATTTCGTCTGAATATCTAGGTTCGCCACGCTAGTCCCGTCGGTGTTCTTGAAACTAGTCCACGCATTGACCCCACGAATGCTGAGATGTTTACTCATCATCGTCCCTACAGCGTGTAATGAAAGTCCTTCATATTCTTCGTCAGTGTAGGAGAACTTTGCGCTGAACTTCCCGCTGCCTACGTAGGTTGCCTCCGCCCAAGTGTTCCTAGCAATATGAGTCCACTTGAGAACTTGTCCCATCTCCATATATCTCTGAGCGTAGTCTTCTGGTCTTTTTGCTCGGTTAATCTTACGTTTGCCCTTCTTTAATTCTTTCTCCTTGTTCTCTTTGGTCTTAGGTTCCTTACGCTGCCCCTCTAACCTACGTTGTAAGTCTTGGTTAAACTTAGTGAGGCGGATTACCTCTGCTTTTAGATCGGCAATCTCGTTGCGTAGTGTAATCGGGTCGCTCTCTAGAACTGGTAGTTCTAGTTCCGCTTCTTCTTCGGTTTCTTCTACTGCAGTAGGTTCAACTTCAGGTTCAACTTCAGGTTCAACCTCTTCATCTTCGGTTTCTTCTACTGCAGTAGGTTTAACTTCAATAGAAGACAAGGACAGGACATCATCTTCTGGTTCGGTATTGATTACTTCTTCTTCAACCGCTTCTTCTATAATCAACTTGGGTTTGCGGATATACTTACGCTTGATCTTGACAATATTAGTGGATTCAGTAGTGGTTGACATTGTTATTATTGTTTGATTAATTGTTTGATTAATTGTTTGGTAATAGTGTACTACTTAAATAATAAAAAAAAAGTGTTTCAATTTTTTACGTTCACCGCCTAAAAACCTGACTACTAAAAAAATAATGATACAGATTGATAGATTATAATTGAAATAATCTAAAATTATATAATATATTATTTTTTGATTATTTCATTTTGATTATTTCTTATAAAAAATAGATTATATATGTAATAATTAATTAATTATTACATATATAATCTATTTTTTATTATATTTATATTACAGAAATAATCTAAATTATATAATAATTCCTATATTAGATTATTTCAATTATTAATCTTGAACTTGTAACTTTATAAAATTTTAGTAGGCGTAAAATTAGGCGTAAAACTTATAAAATTGAAACACTTTTTTTTTATTTTTTCTAGACGTATAATTTACCAGACAACATATAAAAGCAACAATGACAGCAAGACGCAGAATGAATAATACCACTTCAAAATTAGTAGATGCTAACGATGAAGAAACGTGTGAATATATACACAATCTAAGAAAAGTAATAGACAATTGTAATAGTCCAGAATATTTTGATAAAATCAATAAATTAATCGGTATGGGTAACAACTGGGCAAGTGATGGGACTTATATTAAGAATAGTGATGCTCTACAAATTGCCTACGGAGAATATATTGGCGGTGATTGTTTCTTAAAATCATACGAGTTATATTGGCGACTGAGAAATGCAGGTGCTAAAAGATGTTGCGGAATAAGAACCGCTATTCCTGGTATTGATACCGATAATAGTCCACACTACTGGGTAGAGAATAGGGATAAAGTATTTGACTGGGGTGGTGGTCAGCAAAAAATTTACGACAAGGCAAGGTTCTACGATGTTTATAAGATAGAAAGAGTTATTGAAGGTAATGATATAGGTTGTTTTCGTAGCGACCCATACGAAATAGAATTAGAGGGACTTGTAAGACAATTGTTATTACAAAAGGGACAAGAAAAACTTATAGAATTTATTAAACATATGTGTTTATCCGATAATGTAAAAAATTTAGTCGCAATGAAGAAAGGGGACATTAAGAAAAAAACACCAATAGGAGGTGCCTTCTATCATACGCCTTAAAAATTTAAATTATAAATACCTTTCTGTAAATTTGTATTTTTATAAATATTTTTTTATTTTTATTTTTATTTTTTATTTATATTTTAGATATTAAAATATAGATATAGAGAGAACTAATTAGTAGCGACTAATTTATCTGACAACGTAGGCAACAATAATCTATTAAATCATTCTTCTTCTTGCCTTTTAAATAAAACTTTTCACCATTCTTCGGTAATTTTTTTATAATATCTTTTATTTGTTTTACTTTCATCTTTTTTAGATGACCTCGACCTATCATCGTATCCTCAGGTAATCTATCTAATATATTTGTGCTGTGTTCTGCTACTGGGTTAAAAGTTTGTGAAGGTATTGTGAACGTATTCTTACCTTTTTCTAAGGGGAGCAGTACAGAGGCAGGGTCTATCGATGACCTTATATTATATTCTTTATCTGATGGTTTTTTTAATATGTCTTGGGGTGGGATAAACTTATTAAGATTGATTATTTCTTTACTATTCTTACCTACTTGTGATGATATTTTACCAGCAAGGGAATGACCTAGTGTGCTAACGTTTTTAGCACCATATTTTTTTTCTGCTTGTTTTTGTATTTTTTCAGCATGCTTAAAGCGGTCAGACTTGGATATATCGTATCCAGCAAGTGCTTTCAAATCATTACCCCAATCGTGAATCCCTTGAGACCCACGATGGACTACAAAAACATCGTTAGTTCCTTTTTTTACATACACCTGCACCCGTTGACCGCTTAATGATTTATCTACTTGATAATCTTTGTAATCTTTCGGGGTCTTGCTATTATATGATTGATGTAATAATCCCTTTAAATCGGGCGTCGATATCTTACCACCTACAGGTACGCAATTAGGAACTAATTTTCCGTTTTTAGATTTCATACCTAATTGTCTGTAATTTTTCCAACAAGGGTCTTCTAATTCTACTTCTCTATATTCAAACATTATATAATAATCTTATAAAAATCTTCGTGGTAATTGTTGTAAATCTTGAGTATTCCTTGGGGGATATGGTCCTAAACGTGTAAAAGGATTGCTAAAGTTCATTCCTGTGCGTAGTGCCTCTCCGCCTTTTAATACAGGTTCTTGTGAATACAACTCAGCACCACATCGCCTACTTCTACCTGCACCTATACCTGATTGTTTATACGATCTAATAGCATCATTAATCATTCCTAACAAATCACCGAGTGGTTGTGCGAAATTAGTTATTAAATTTAATGATCGAGTGTTAAATAATTCTCTTGCTCTCCAATTTCTACCTCTTCTATCTGCTATTCTTTCTTGTAATTCTACTATAGATTCAAATAATTGTTCCTGAATTTTATAATTTAAAACCTTTATTTCTTGTATTTCACTATCGCTAAAACTATTTAAATTACGATTTAATTGTCTAGTAAAATAATCTGTGAGATTAGTCACCTGACCGCCGATATTAGTAGTAGTCGAAACAAAACGGTCGATAACAGTCGATGGTGTAGTAGAAGTCGCAGATAGTCTGACCGTTTCACGTAAATCAGTCATACTAGCATTCAACGCAACTAATTTTTGTTTAAATTCTTCATACTTCGGTGCGACGGGTTCAATAGCACCAGTAGGCATTACAGGTGTCTGAAAAGTAGAATATTTTTTTCTTCGTCTTTTTACTATTTCTTTATTAACTCTCCTAAATGAGTTAATATCAGGATGAGTTTCATTCAAAAAACGTGGCATACTATATTATATTAATATATTTTTTTAATAAAGTCCGTGTGCCTTTACATATTTTGACGCTTCAATCATACCCAATCCTTTTTCTTTCATTACTTTTTTTACTATCACTGCACGAGCAGATGGTTTTCTAGTTTTACGACCAAGACCAACTGCTTTACTTAGTTCTGCCTTCGCCAACTGTTCTGTTGCTAGTCCAACGGGTTCTCCAAGAGCATGCCCGATGTTTTTAATAGCACCAAGAAAATTAAATTTACCTCCTGATTTTGCCCCTCCTGATTTTGCCCCTCCTGTTTTTGCTCTACCTCTAGGGGGTCTCCCTCTGCCGAACAACGCAGGTCCCAGAATGTCATGCCCGAACGAATACCCTAAATCAAAAGGATTAAGACCACTACCACCGCTTAGTGCTGGGTGTCCGATAGCACCATCTATCCCAGAATATCTTGCTCCTCCAGAATTTACTGCTAAACCTTGCGACAATGATAGGGGCGGATATGCCGGACTATTCCCAGAAGGATTGTATTTGAGTGGACTTGAACCTCCACCTATTTTTACCGAACTAACCGGTTGGTGATAAGAACCTGATCTAAATCCCATTGGGTTAGGATGATATGCTGGATACGCCTTCTGCCAGTGCTTTTCGTCCATCTCGCGAATAAGATTAACCATTGACCTGTTGTAAGGTGCATCATACGTAATGTTTGCTTGCGGCATTATAATATATATACATATAATTATATTATAATTTCAATTGTATTTTTTTACTAAACTTAATATTCTAGTCTCTGGTAGGTAAATGTGGTTGAGATTGTCGCTAAAGTTCCTGTACCTGTGACAGTTAAAGCGATATTTTGAGGGGTTGTTGCGTCTGCTTGAGAGACTATAAATGTTAGTGGGACGTTCAATGTGTAACCCGCTCCACCTGCTAGAACAGCACCACCAGCACGAGTTGTTGTTGATCCTGAACCAGATCTTGAAGTAATAGTATAAGCAGTAAGAGTTGTTGCGGCAGACATATTCACCATCATATTCACTAAATAATTACCAATACCTCCTATAGGGACAAACGAAGCAATATCAAAAGCAACAGCAGATGATAGACCAGCATTAGCAGTAGTAGATAATGTAACCGCCATTGGGGGGGTATTTATAGACGCAGATGCTACAGACATTATTATATAATATATAATAATATTTTTTTATTCGGTTCCTAAATTAATTCTTTATTTCTCTAAAGCATCTTTGAAAGACGGGATTTTCCACCGCTAGAAGCACCTCCGCTTGAAGCACCTCCAACAATATGGGGCATCATTGCCTTAATTCTGTTGAGTGCCTTCATCGCGGTTAAAGGCATATTGTTAAGATTTCCACCAACCAATCTAGCAACCTCCTTTGATTTAAAACAAGACGCTTGTTGAGAAGACTTAGCAGAAAGAACCATCTCCTTAGTAAGAATACCAGTATAGACAGCACTAACTCCTTGTTGGGTAGTGAAAATACCACTATTAACGCAAATAACAACAATCTCAGGTTGAAGACTTGCTTGTACCGAAGCAGGGTATTGATTGGTGACGTTTGCCGAGAATTGGAAGTTATAGTTTCCTAAAGAACCGCAAGAAATGTAATCAGGGAGGGACAAATCGTATGCAGGGTTGAGAACAAGAAGAGAACCAATAGTTGGGACAATAGTTCCTCTACCAGTAAAGTTGTTGTTAACCAATGCTTGTCCGCTAAACTCCTCCCAAGATTGAGTAGAACCATTCTTTATTGACAAACGCCAGAGGTCTTGCTGAGATGCTGATGAAAGAAGACCACTCTGGTTATTCAAGTTAATAGAAATACTGTTAATAACCAAGAAAGAAGATGGGTCAGTCCAGTTCTGTGTCGACATCGGTTTGCGGACGTTAATCAAGAACAAATCAGGAATCTGATTTATTTGAAGATTGCTAGATGTGATGGTTGCCGATGCTAAAGCAGCAATGCTAGGAGTGTTAGCAGAACTAGTAAGATAACGGGGGTAATCCATATATGGGACGATGTTCTTGGTTTGTACTAAATCACTTGGTTGGGTAGAAAGGAATTTGAGAAGAAGGGCAGGGGCAGATGGTTGAGTGCTAACACCAATAGCAGTAGTAGATGAAAACCCGTTAGGATTTGCTGCAGTTCCTAAAGAAATACTACTAATGTAAGGGTTAGCAGTAGAGAATAGACGTTTGCAGGTAGAATCAACATTAAGAGTAAAAGACATATTGTTAATTCCTAAAAGACCTTGACAGTTGAACTCAGGATCACCGAAGATAAAAGGGGATAAAAACAAAGGTTCACTGACGATGGTCTGGACGGTAATAATCCAATTATTAGTGACAGCAGTAGAAATTGGAGAGTTATCTAGAAAAGTACCAACGTTGTTGTATCTAGCAATAGAGGTCACCACTGGGAATGATCCTCTGGGTAATTGGTTAACATCGTAAGAGGCAGTGTTAAAAGATGCTAAAGGATTGTTATTAGCGAATATACCATCCGAATATTTACCATACGCCTGATCTGGTAGAGAAGGAGTAGTAGAATTGAACCGGTAAAGTTCTCTAGAGTCGTTCATACGGAGGAGAGAAGGGAGGACATCTTGAAGATTGATAGAGCAAGTCGTATTGTTAATCTGAGCGGTAGCAGTAGTGAAAAGAGAATTCAATGGGAATGCTTGGAGAGCATCGGTAAGACCATATGAGAAGACACTTTCGCCTACAGGGACTTGATATGCCGCTACAGTAGCAGAACCAGCATTAATAGTAAAAGAAAGACCAGTGTTAATCAAAATATCACGACCAATCACCACGTTTTCACTAGGGACTTGGACGTTGAAAATAAGGGCAGAGTTAGACGCCGACGTAGACGGGAATCGTTGGTAAGTAGTCTGGGACGCACCAGACTTGACGGCAAAATCAATATCAGAGGTAATATCGCCGATAACAGAGTCACGGACAAGGACGGTTTTGAAGTCGCTCATTATATATTATATTTATAGAAAATAAAATATATCAGTCGAACGTTTATTTGTCCTAAATGACCCTCGGTGGTTTCTTGATAAAAGCAATCTTGAGTGTAACCGTCTGTCCTGACGGGACTCTAAACGGGATCAACTGCCCTGTCTTCAATTTATAAAATATCTGGATATCTAAATTAAACAATGGTCTGTTTCCATACAGAGTTATCAACCTGTACTCAGCACTGGGTTCATACACCAGATTAGGTCTATATTGTCCCGAATCGCTTACAATATCGGTTATTATATTCGCAATATCTGAGTTATTACCACCTAAAGCAACCTGACCTGCATCATTAAATACAAGAGGAGTAGACACCTGATTCGGTTGAATAGGCAGGGTATTACTGGTAAATACTATCGCAGTTATAGGAGTCATATCTGAGATGGTTGACGTCTCTTGATACAGAGTAATTGCCCTATATGTGACCGGAGGCACCGATGGTATAGCGGCATACGGGGTAATTGTCGTCAAATTTGTAGATCCTATATTCCTAACACTTAGTCTGAAATTTCGGTCTGTAGGTGCAGAAGCATATCCTAAATATGTCGCAGGTAATGACGGGTACAATTCATACAACGGGGCGTTGAAATATATCTTTATTTCTTCAAATCCTACTATTGCTGGATCGTCATTATATCCCGCAGTATCCGCATATAAAACGAGACCATTACTTGTGCTGTCCCAGTACGCCACTGGTGCGTATGCTGAGGGTAATGTACCACCTGCAGCAATTACTGTTGTGTTTAAAGCATCAAAACAAGTCTTAAATGTATCTGTTATTAACTGCGTCCACCAAGTAAAATTATAACAATTATAATATCCTGTATCATTAACCTGTAATTTATTTGCGGTCGTATTAGGTGCAGGTGGTATAGACGCTGACGTATTTTGCGGAGACCAAACAATATTATTTGTCTGGGTATATGTCGTTGCTCCAATCACTACTTCTAAAGTTATTTTGTAAATTGTCAAATTTCTATTCGCCTGATCCGGCGTTATTGATGGTATAAAAACAGGCAATGACCCAGTACCCATCGAGAACCTAATAATGCTTAAATAATAATCCTCAGGACAAGTTATAAAAGGCATCGTTCTCTGCTCGTTATAATAAAATATCGGCGGTTCTGTTGTTGTGCTCTGAAAATTTGAAACGGTCACATCAAAATATACCTGATCTGCCGTCACTATACGTTTCTTTTCATCCAATTGAGACATCTTATATTATATCAAGAGATAAATTCTATTCGTTTGAATTTAAAATATAACATTCCTTATCACTCAATACGCACATCGGGAACCCTTTCTGGATTGTAACCCACCTAGAGTTCAATGATTTAATCTTTTTTATCTGTTCTTTGTCTAATCCAAAATAATTATCTAAAAGATATTTCATCGCTTTTCCTCCCAATCCTGACGGGAATATAGTGACTGATTTACACTCATTCAATATCCTACGTGTATCCTTTCCATTACATGCTAAATGACTCGTATAAACAACCTCTACGTTAAAATGACGCCCCGTCTCCAACACCGAGTTAAGAATACTATCCACTTTTATTTTTTGTCGCTTATTTGTCAAGCAGTCCGTATCGTCAAAAATAACTAATGAATCCTTGAAATCTTCTGCAGTCAAATCTTCGGTTAAAAATTCCTGACTATCCAATTTAATCCTTTTCAACCCTTTTATTTTATCCAGTGTCTTGTCCTCCTTTATACTAGACAAAATATAAATATCCCGTTTAGGATACATTCTTTTATACTCATCCGCATACTGCTTGGTGTAATAACTCTTTCCTGATCCTGAAGCACCCGTTACATATCTAATACTTCTTTCACACGATTTATCAGGGATCGGTTGTATATGTAATTCTGGTTGGTCTTTCAGTTTTACTTCTTTGAACGCCGTCTGACACGCTTTAGGGTTCGGCGCCAGACAGAGATGTTTCCACTTCTTCTTATCCTTTTCTTTTTCGTTCTCTACTATCGCTAATTCTTGTCCCTCACCTTCAAAGTTCATATTATATATTATATATATTTTAAATATACATCTTAAGATATTTTTTTGACGAATTATTTATTTTCTCTTTGAAATAATGTATTAAAGTTCTAATAGTTGGTAAGACCGATTTAGGTTCTACTAAATCTATCTGTCTAAATACAGAATCAGCAATAGGGATTTTATAAATAGACGCCAGTTGTTCTTTTATAAATTGTAAATTCGCCACCACATCTTTGTAGTCAGGTTTCTTATCTGGGAACGTCAGCAGTGTCTCCAATATTTTTAACTCGTTCGTTATCTTGTTTAAAAACCCTATCTCACTATTAAAAAAATCTATTAATTTATCCAATTTATCCTTATTCTTCTTCTCTCCATCCAACCTCAGCAACGAAAATAATCGTTTCAGCGACTTCATACTATCAAATTTTGAATAATAATGTATATCCTCCTCTAACGCTTCTTCCATCTCCTTTTTTGACGGCATATCCGTATAATTACCTTCTCTACCCACTTTAATATAATAATTCTCTGATATCTCCGCGAATTGTACCCCTATTTTCTGGATTAAATCTATCTTCGTCGTAGTCTTATCTTTTAAACATTCTTCTAACGTCCGTTTCTTACCATCTATCAAGCAGATATATCCCTTTCTTATATCTTCCGGTTTCCATCTTAAAATAAATAAATCTCTCACTTTTTTTATTCTTTCTTCGCCTTTTGATTGGATTATTTCTTCTTTTATTTTCTCCGGTATCAACGGATTTTTTAGATATATTTTCAGGGATTGGTCGCTGTAATCACCTCTGTAGACCAACCTCGGGTCGTGTCCGCACTTAAAATCTAATATCCATATATTCGGATTATTTAACGTCTTTAAATACTGGTCTTTGATTAATTCTGCTATTTTCGGGATACTCGGGGATTTTAAAATTGTCTCTACATCGTAATCACTTCCATATTTAAACGACCTCAATGAGTTTGACCCTATCAGTTTTACACGCCCTTTCACCCCGAAAGCAGTTATTAATTTAGCAGTTGCTTTATTTATCATATTCATATTTTTTGATTCAAATTCCGGCATACTTTTATATATTATTATATTATAATGGTAGAAATTTTAGATTTAACTGCTAGTCCTAAATCAAACAAAAGATACAGAATATTTATTGACGACAACGGAGATATATTACACTACGACTTCGGTGCTAAAAACGGACAAACCTATATCGACCACGGGGACAAATCTAAAAGGAACGCCTATCTACGCAGACACCTCGCCAACCCTATAGAAAAAAACCGCATTGAAAACCTAATTCCAAGTCCCGCCTTGTTCTCTGCAGCGCTTTTGTGGGGTAATAATACTAACCTCGTAGATAATGTCCTCCATCTAAACTCGTTATTTAAGCAAAAAAAATAATATTATATATTATATAATGAATACACCCGACAACATTAAACGAGAGGATATTATTCCTTTTATTACAGATTATTACGACAAAATAGGAAGACCCATTGATAAACGCCCAGATTATTTCACTTATTCTCTTCTTGAATTACGAAAATGTTTATTTCTTTTTAATATATCAATTACAAAGGAATAATTTTTATTTTTTTATTTTTATTTTTATTTTTGACCTTTTATTTTTTGATTTTAGACAGACCTTTTTAGTTGGTTTTATTTTTACTAGCAATCCTAGCACTACGACGATGTAGTGTATAATTCGTTATAAATAACTCCTTCCTTATTGTAGATATATTCTCAGTGTCTCTATTACCCCAATGCGAAGGCACATCTACAGGTTTTATCGTAAACCCTTTGAATAGTTCTCTGATATGCGGCGAATCATTAATCGTCATTAAAAAGTTCCCCTTTATCCCTTTTAATACCCGAACCAACCGGTCAAAATCAAATTCCGTTGACTGCGCATACCCAAAATACTTATCCGTATTCTCATACGGCGGATCTATAAAGAAGAACGTATGTACTCCATCGTATTTTTTCACCACTTTCTCGTAATCTAAATTCGTTATCGTTGTCCCTCTCAATTGCTCCTTCCACCTAGGCAACTCTTTTAACCAACGGGGTATCGACCTTGCGTGATATATTTGTTCTGGTCTTTTTACAGGTTTATTACTGAAACCATACGATGACGCTATCTTATAATGAACCATTCTATCTTGAATACGATTACCTACAGGTTTTACAAAATATTTTTTTACTGCAGGAATAGTGTCTGGATTCGGGTAGGTGCTGGCGTTCAACGGGGCATCCATTATCATCTTGAATGTATTTGCGGTTTCTTTGTCTAAATCATTCAAAATATTACGTTCTGCCTTTGCCTTGTTAAAGAATATTGACGCCGACCCTGCGAATAATTCTACGTAGGTATCGTGTGGAGGTATTAATGGAATAATCTTATCTCTTATAGGATATTTATTCCCTTGTCTGTTAAATGGTGGTCTGATATTTGTAATCATTATTATTTACTTGATATATTATACCCCTAGAAAAAAATAAAAAAAGTGTTTCAATTTTTTAAAAAATAGATTAAAATATTTTTTGTTTTTGTTTTGTTTTTGTTTTGTTTTTTTATTTTTAGACTTTTTATTTTTGATTTTAGACAGACCTAAATAGTGCCTAGTAGATAGGTCTGTAGAGGTCTATAAAATTGAAATCCTTTTTTTTTATTTTTCTAAACGTATAATTTACCAAACACAACAATCAATATGACTAACTCGCAATCTAAAATGATCGATATGGATAATCTTAAATATGAATACTGTAGAGAATATCGCAACAAGAAGCAAATCAAGTGCAGATACAACAAAGCGAAGGAACTATTTGACAATATCAAACAAGAACTCAAGGAGACAGACAACCCAGATTATCTAAAATCAAAAGGGATTTTGAAAGATTTGAAGCAGAAGATGACGGAACTTGCCGACCAATTCAAGACTAGTGTTGAATCCACCAACCATTACAGGGAACGTATAGAATATTACGGAGGTAAAGTACCGAGACGGGTTGGTAGGTGCGTAGGTTGCATCGAATATATTATTCTTGATAATGATGTTTTCGCAGAACACAAGACAGGTGTATTTTATTGTTGCCGTTGCTTCTACAACTCGGCGATTGCCGGCGAAACGATTGAGATTGTCAGTTAAAACGTGGGGGCAGTAGTCGACGAATTTCAGGTAAGTCCTAGGTGGTGGTTTTAGATTAATTTTGTAATGTATATTTGTATTTTTGTAATATATTTTGTAAATATTTTTTTATATTTTTACAGACCTTTTTAATCTAGATTAAAAAAAAGGTAAAAACTTATCATTAATAGGTCGTGCTATTGACCCACCTTTTGCTTTGTTGTTTTTTTCCCGTAAATCTACCATATTTGTGATAAATCGCAAATCTTCTTTTATTAATCGTCTCTGTTCGGCAGTAAATGTATCACGTTCTGTTAAAAAATTATTTCTTATAACTACATATCTTTGTCGGTATGCTTCTTGTAGTGCTGGTGTAATCTCTCCACCGGTTCTAATATCTTCTGCTAATCTAAGGGCATCAGCACGTATTCCTGCATACGATCCTCCTACAATAACACCACCAGTGCGACCCTCACCTTCCATCTCATCCTCACTATCACTATCACCCGCACTATAATCATCACTGCCACTTTCATCGGGCATTAATGCACCTATTCCTTGAATGGCGTCAGATATCCATTCCATATCTCTCTCTCCTAGATTACCATTCTGTTGTTCTCGTAATATACGTCTTATCAAATTTTTAAATCTAGGTTTGTAAGACAACGCATTATCTATATCGTCCATTATATTTTTTTCTAATTTACGTAGTGCCATTCCTAAATCGCTAGATAACTTAGATATACCACCTTTCATTCTACCACCAACAGGCGGATGCCCTCTTCTGCCTGTTTCTGCATCTCTATCTTCTTTTCCCATTTCATCATTATTTCGTTCTTCAAGTGTCCTTCTCCTCGCAGTTACTAATTCTCCGCTACGCATCCCCAATATCGCCCGAATATTCAGGAGTTGTCCTCGACAACGTTCTATAAAATCTTCTATTTCGTTTTCGTCACCTAAAAAATCCATATTATCAGCAAAAGTTTCACCTGCATTGTTAGTGTCTCGTATAAATCTTAAAAAAGAATGTAGTATAACAAGTTGTGATTTTATTTTACGAGCAAAATCTTTCAGTTCTTTATCAGTATGTCCTTGAAGTTCCGGTACAGTCAGATATATAATCTCTTCAACTTCTGTATCCATTATATTAAATAGGTATATTTTTATTCTACAAATATAACAATATAGTAAAATGACAGAACCTTTGTTAGAACCCGATGACTCTAGATTTGTCGTATTACCCGTTAAATATCCTGACTTATACGCTCTGTATAAAAAAGCGGTTTCATCATTCTGGGTAAGCGAAGAAGTAGACTTGAGCGGGGATTTAGGAGATTGGAATAAGATGACCCCTGACGAACGACACTTTATTTCTCTTGTGCTGGCGTTTTTTGCCTGTATGGATGGTCTTATCAACGAAAATATTTGTCTCAGGTTTTTCAATGACGTACAGAACAGCGAGGCGAGACTATTCTACGGGTTCCAAGTAGCAATAGAGGGCATTCATCAGGAGACCTACGCTAACCTTATAGATACCTATATCCGAGACCCCGTAGAGAAAGAGTCCCTATTCAACGCCATTAACACCTT
>Ga0181357_1000560_pt1 | contig 14207 bp, 20 predicted proteins | sample Fa13VDMM110DN_FD_130094 | JGI IMG/M metagenome (GOLD analysis project Ga0181357, IMG submission 130094) | Freshwater viral communities from Lake Michigan, USA - Fa13.VD.MM110.D.N | ecosystem: Environmental > Aquatic > Freshwater > Lake | place: USA: Michigan | collected 2013-09-24 | reverse complement strand
TCGTAGACCTGCCATCGCGTGAAGAGAAGGACGCGGTCTGGAACATCCACATGAGCAAGCGCGACATCACCGCGCAGCCGATGCCTGATGATACGAACTGGACGGGTGCAGAGATCGAAAGCTGTTGCGAGAAAGCCGACAACTACGACATCACGTTAATCAATGCCGCGACCAGTATCGTGCCTGTGGCTACGGCGCAACCGGAACTGATTGATGCACGACGCCGCGAAGCGAATCGCCGACTGCTGAGCAGCACCACCGGCACGAGCTACGAGATTCCAGATATGGTTCCTGCGACACTGCCGAAGACCCGCTCTGTTCGGATGAATTAATCGATTAACGGCTCGGCCTGTGAATGGTCGAGCCGCAAAACACGCAAAAACGCCAGCAAAAACGCCTAAAAATAATAGTTGACACTCTTTCCGGTTCTGAATGTATACTGTATATGTTGATGGCAATGACGCCAGCAGCAAACCGGGAGCCGACAATGATTCTCGCAAACACCAACACCTTCGGAGTAGAACTGGAAACGGTCATGACGGTTGCTTCGCTGACCGCTAACAACTGGCAAGTTGGCGCATACCATGTGGGCGCTGACATTCCAGACTTCGCTGGCTGGAAGACGATGCGAGACGGCAGCATTCAGCCTTCAAATTACACCGAGACCGGTGTCGAGGTAGTCAGCCCTGTCCTGAGTGGTGCGGAAGGTATCGCAAGCGTAGACGCGATGGTCGCTCGGCTTCACTCCATGGGAGCCAAGGTCAACGCATCATGCGGACTGCATGTGCATGTCGGGTTCAACGGAACGGCTCAGCAGCTTGCTAGGCTCATCAGCCTCGTGTCGTATCACCAGAAGGCGCTTTATGCATCGACTGGAACGAACAGCCGCGAGTCAAACCGCTACTGCGGTTCAATCAAACTCGCGTTCAAACCTCTGCAGAAGATGAAGGTCATGTCTGACCTGCGTGGGCCCGGTTCTGACCGATACCGCGCTCTTAATCTCCAGAATCTCGTTGATGGTCGGCGTCCGACTGTAGAATTCAGAATCTTCGCTGGGACGCTGAACGCGACCAAAATCAAGTCATACATTCAAATCTGCCTCGGTCTCGTCCAGAGAGCGATGGCGCAGGATGTCCCTAAATCATCTTGGGATCGTAAGGGAACCTGCCGCTTCGGTTCGACGGCAATGCACAGCATGCTCGGCGCTCTCGGTTGGACGAAGAATAGCTCCAGCACCGGCGACATGGTATTCGGACTGGTCACGCCGACGGAACTGAATGAGATGCTCTCGATGATGAAGAAGATGGCAAAGAAGTACGACGCCACGGTTTAGCGTAACAGGGCCAGAGTAATCTGGCCCACTCACTCTGGAGAATTAATCATGTGCGTCATCCTTATCGCAGAAGAAAATCGACTGACCGCCAACGACATTCGCGCAGCGGTTGCATCTAATCCAGACGGCAACGGCTTCGCGTGGATTAGCAAGGGCAAGGTTCACTGGCGCAAGGGCATCACGACAGACGCGGCGATCAGCCTCGCTAAGAGCAAGCCGCTGCCGCATGTCTTTCATGCGCGGATTGCGACCATCGGACAGCCATGCGATGCACTTTGCCATCCGTTTCCAGTAGAAGCGAGAGCGGAACAGACTGCTACGTCAGGCTCGTCAAGTGAAGGTGTCGTGTTCCACAATGGCTCGTGGGGCGACTGGCAAGATAACATTGACACGCCGACTAGAGGACTGTGGTCAGACTCACGAGCGATGGCAGACATGGTCTACGTCGATGGCGTATCTGCACTAGACATCATTCCAGACTCGAAGCGAGTCGTGATGATGACGCCAGAGAGCGTAGAGTATCGCGGCACTGGTTGGACAACTCTGCCAGATGGGACGCTGGCGTCGAACACGCACTTCTTACGCCAGAGATACTCTCTCAAATAATAGTTGACAGTATTTTCTGTTTCAGATGTATACTGTATATGTTGCTAAGCAATCACGCCACTAAACAAAAGGACATGTCATGAAACTACTCACTGCCGCAAATAGGAAAGCTCTCCCGGCCCTGTATTCTAACGAGTTCGTGGCTGACCCTGTAGCTGTTGTTAAGTTTTTCTCGCCTATCGGAGCGGCGACATGGTATGCGACTGAGTTCGATGGTAATGATTCCTTCTTTGGTGTGGTGGATTTAGGCATCGGTCGCCCTGAGGCCGGTTACTTTTCACTGTCGGAACTTACAAGCATCGTCCTGCCACTTGGCCTGAGCATCGAACGTGACATGCACTTCTCTCCTACGCCTCTTTCTGAATTGAGGGCGCTGTGAGTCACATCGCAGATGTCCGTATGCAGATCAAAGACCTCGACGCGCTGCGTAGCGCAGTCGAGGCACTCGGTGGCAAGCTCGTGCTAGGTCAGAAGACGCATCGCTGGTTTGGTAAATTCCTGAATGACTGGAACAGCGACCGCGCAGCCGTGAATCGCCGCGACAGCAACACGTTCGGCACTTGCGAACACGCGATTACGTTTGCAGAAATTGATTACGAGATCGGCGTAGTCAAAGACGGCGAGAGCTACGAACTGATCTACGACACGTATGGCGGTGCGCTTGAACAGAAGCTCGGTGTCGGACTGCCGAAGCTCAAGCAAGGCTACGGCGTCGAGGTGACGAAGCGGCAGTTGTCGCGGCAGGGTTATCGCGTCACGACGATCAGTAATCCGAACGGTAGCGTCAGCGTGAAGGCGGTGAGAGCATGAAATCGATTAACGTGACGTTTGACGCAGATGGCAATAGCACAATCTCGACAACTGGATTCACCGGCACGGCATGTCTCAAGGAGACTGCTGCGCTGGAACAAGCGCTCGGTGCAACAGCGAAGCGAACGCAGACACGCGAGATGACCGCAACATCAACGCAGGAGGTGCAACGTGCGAAGCAGTAACGTCTCGATCACCGTGCAGCCGAATGGCGACCTGCGAATGATCTACTACGATGACATCGCTGCACTGCTCACGCTTGGAGACTCGCGCATCGTCAGAGCTTCGCATGTGGAACCAGCCGCGCAAGGATGGACGGCTGACATGTCACCAGTAGATGGGCCAGTGCTTGGGCCGTTCGCGCTACGGCAGGATGCGCTCGATGCCGAGGTCGCATGGCTACGAGCCGAACGCAACCTGTAAACACTGCTTACGCTTTAGGAGACAGCAATGATGATCGTTAACGACGGAGGACGCGCAAAGGCTGGCTTCAAAGGCGTTGCAGGTGATTGCGTCACGAGAGCCATCGCGATTGCAGCCGAGATCGACTACCTCACGGTCTACGACGCGCTCAACAGCTTGACGGCGGCACGGCGAAGTCGTGGTAAGCGCAGCAGTGCGAGGACGGGCGTCCCGCCGGTGATCACGCGCCAGTATTTGGACGCGCTGGGTTGGAGGTGGACGCCGACGATGGGAATCGGCACGGGTTGCACGGTTCACGCGAGGCGAGACGAACTACCAAGCGGACGTTTGATACTCAGACTCTCTCGTCACTGCGTAGCAATGATCGACGGCGTGATTCACGACACCTACGATCCGACACGAGGCGGCACGAGATGCGTCTACGGCTACTGGCAGAAATAATAGTTGGCCCGATGTTTAGTATTTGATATACTATGAGACAACAGTATGAACATATTCGCTCTTGATCTTGACCCACGGATCGCTGCGTCCATGCACTGCGATAAGCATGTAACCAAGATGAGCGTTGAGTATGCTCAACTGTTGTCATCCGCACACCATCGCTGGCAGTCACCGTATGCTGCGCTGCTCTACAAAGCCACGCATCAGCGGCACCCATCAACGCTGTGGGCAGGTGATCACCCAGACCACTATGACTGGCTATACGCCCTTGCCTGTGCAACATGGGACGAGTACACGCATCGATACGGCAAGGTGCATGGGTCGAGTCGGTTGCGTGACTTGTTGTTGCAGCGACCATTATGCTCTGGCAAGACCGTTGCCGTGCCGCCGCCGCAGTGTATGCCTGATGCTTGTAAGACACTCGGCAACACATGGGAGGATGCAATTGACGGCTATCGTCGCTACTACCGTGTTGTAAAATATTCATTCGCTACATGGAGGAATAGGCCACAGCCCGAATGGTTTGTTGCTACTCGCACTTAGAAGCGCAGATCATAATTAAAAATAAGCTTGATAACCTAGACATAAAATAGTATATTTGAATCTCACAAAGGAGCAGACAATGACAATCGAAACGAACGACACGAGCGCGGACATCCTCAGCAAGACCATCGCAGTCTCGATCAACTTCGGCAGTATCGGTCGGAGCCGCAAGGTTTCACTTATGGGCGTTGACATCGATGCTGACAAGGATAGGCTGACGTTGAAAGCTAAGATTCTACAGTGCAAGGAAGCCGATGCGATTCGCAGCTTGTTCACGGAGGTGCGACTGTCGCTGGTAGACACAAGGCGTGGCTTGCTGCTGCCGAGTCTCTTCAAGCGAGGCGTCTACCTCGTCCCAGTGGCAAGCGTAGAAGCGGTCGATGCCATACTCAAGCAGGGTCGAGAAGACCTCGTAGAGCGCGTTGAGGCGCTGGTGGCGGTCTATCCTGAGCGTATCGAAGGCGACAGGCTTGCGCTCGGCAGTAAGTTCTCTGAAGCGCACTATCCAAGCATTGACGCACTGCGCGATATGTTTTCCATCTCTTGGCGGTACCTCTCGCTCGGTGCAAGCAGCCAGCTTGAATCGATTAGTGCCAGCGTCTACGCTGACGAAGTTCAGCGCGTGAAGATCGAATGCGCTAGCGTCGGAGAAGAGATCAAGTCTACGCTGCGTGAAGCCGCACTCTCCATGGTGACATCGATGCATGAGCGTCTCTCAGGATTTGATGACAATGGGAAGCCGCGCATCTTCCGCGATTCCATGGTAAGTAACCTGCTTGGGTTCCTGAACACCTTCGAGGTCAAGAACGTGATGGGCGACAGCGAACTCAGCCAGACGCTCAGTCAGATGCGTGGACTGCTCAGCGGAGTAACACCGGCAGACCTGCGTAGTAACGAGGCGCTTCGCACGGCAGTCAGTCAGCAGGTCGGCGCAATTCAGAATTCGCTGAGCGCACTGGTCACGACGCAGACGCGACGAGTGTTACTGTCTGAGTAGTCCGAAGGCCGGGACAGCTAACCGGCCAACTTTCGCAAGGATCGAGCGAGTATATGAGATACAATATCGATGGAGGCGATAACGATGGGAAAAGAGACGGGAAGACCGCAGGGGAGACCGGCGCGATATGCGCCAAAAAATCGGAACAAGGCGATCAACATTTCGCTTACCGATGAGGCGCGTGAGCATTTAGATGAGCAAGCACAGGCACAAGGGCTGAGCCGACCGGATTACATCGAGGGACTTGTACGCGGAGATGTCGCAGCGAAACCGATTAACGAATAACAGCAGGAGCAGACCACAATGACCGTATACGAATGCATCGCAGCAGTGAGCGAAGAGATCGCGCAGACAGGAATCGCGAAGACGCACAGCAATCAAGCGCAGGGTTACAAATTCCGTGGCATTGACGATGTCTACAACGCGCTGGCTCCGCTCATTGCGAAGCACAAGCTCGTCATCATGCCGCGCATGTTGACCCGCATGCAGACCGAGAAGCAGACCTCGAAGGGCGGCGTCTTGTTTGCGGTGGTGGTGGAAGCCGAATTTGATTTTGTCTCGGCGACAGACTCAACGCAACACACCGTGAAGATGTTTGGCGAAGCGATGGATAGCGGTGACAAGGCGACGAACAAGGCCATGAGTGCAGCCTTTAAGTACGCTTGCTTCCAGACGTTCTGTATTCCCACCGAAGGCGATGGACACGACAGCGAGTTAGAGTCGCACGAAGTGATGCCGACACCCGTGCGAAAGGTTGTCAGGAACATCGAGGCGGCTGGTATTCCTATCGACAAGGTGCATGTGCTGGAGGATGGCAAACCGACAAAGGTGTATCCCTCCAGTGCTGGCGATGTGCGACCGATTTCGGAAGCGCAGCAGAAGCGCTTGTTCGCGATTGCAAAGAACCGCAACGTGCCGAACAATTCCATCAAGGGTCATTTGGCTTTGATGGGCATCGAGTCTACGACTGACATCAAGCGGCAGGACTATGAAGCGATCATTTCATGGGTTGAGGCCGGTGGGAAGATGGACGCTCTTGAGATTGATGTGCAGTTAGACGAGGTGCCTTTCTAATGTTCACGTTTGATTCGATCACGCATCGTTACCTGCATGGCACTCGGCGTGTGCGGAGCGTGACTGGATTGATCAAGGCGGCAGGGTTACTTGGCCCTGCCGCCGAGTTCTACTCTCAGGAAGCCGCAGAGCGTGGAACGCGAGTGCATCAAGCGTGTTGTGATCTTGATCGTGGGAACACGCTCTCGATGAATCAAGAAGAGGCGCTTTATCTTGACAGCTATAAGCAATGGCTCACACTGGTGTCACCGATTTGGACATCGATGGAAGAGCCACGATACTCAGAGCGCTACGACTTCGCTGGCACGGCTGACAGGCTCGGCACAATCAATGGCAAGCCAGTGGTCATTGACTTCAAGACCGGCAGCGCAGCACCGTGGCATGGTATTCAGTTAGCGCTGTACGACATTCTTTACGATGAACTGCCGCCGATGGTGCGACGGCGCATCGTCCTGCATCTCAGGAAGGATGGTCGCATTCCACAGACCGTAGAATACAGCAGCAAAGCCGACTACTCGACCGCATGGAATTTAGTGATCAGAGGACACAATGACAAATTCAATGACGCTGAACCTAAAACCGAATTCTGAGCTATCAGTTGCGACTAAAGAACTGGTTGCAATCGCAGAGTTCTACACAGTCTCGACAGTAGAGGAGAGTGTTGAAGCCAGTGAGTTTCTTTCAAGAATTCAAAAACTTCGCAGGTGGATTGACGGTATCTACAAAGATGCAAAGACGCCGTTAGCTACCGCGAAGCGAACGCTTGATGCTCAGCACAAAGCTCTGCTTGAGCCACTTGCCAAGGCAGAGAGTGATGTCATGCGAAGGATCGTGGCATTCACTGCCCTGCAAGATCAAGAGCGAGAGCAGCGAGAACATGCCGCAAGAAGAGAAGCACAGACACTAGCTTTTTTAGAACAAGCTCGACAAGCTGAACGCATTCGCGCTCTCGCGGACGCTCGTCAGACTTCACCCGCCGCCGCCGTTGCCCTTCACGCGCAAGCTGACATGATTGAGCAAGCACCACCATTAATTATGCCGTTGCCGGTGATCATGGAAGCCGTGCTTGCGAAAGGTGTGCAGCAGCGCACAACCTACGCCGCGAAGGTCGAGAACCTCCGCGATCTTGTTCTTGGTGTCGCCGCGCAGATCATCGTGAGCGAATATCCCATTGATGAATCGACGCGCACGTTTTTGACGGAGACATTCCTGCCAACACCGCAGTGCAGTCTTCTGTTACTCGATGCTTCGATGCCTCAATTAAATACGCTGGCTCGTGCATTGAGACAAGACCTTAGTCTTCCCGGTATAACGTTGGAGAAAAATGTTACGCTCGTCGCGAAGTGACGTATAATTTTCAGGGCGGTTCCATCTCGACGGAGATGGCGTTCAAGTGATTAATGTTCCAGCGTTAGTCAGCCGTCCATCTTGGAACTGGAGCGACAATGACGATACAGGATTTTCTCGCACGTTTCGAATCGACCAAGCAAGTCAGCAAGGGCTGGATGGTTCGTTGCCCAGCGCATGATGACAGCAAGGCGAGTCTCGCCGTTGGCGCTGGCGTCGATGGAAAAATAATTCTCTTCTGTCACGCCGGATGTGAAACATCCTCAATCGTATCGGCGATGAGTCTCTCTCTTGCCGATCTGTTCCCACCGAACGAACCGATTAAAAATTCGATTATCGCCGAGTACGACTATCACGATCTCGATGGGACGCTCTTGCATCAATGCGTTCGATTTGCGCCGAAAGATTTTAGGCAGCGCAAGCCTGACGGTGCTGGTGGATGGATTTGGAAAACCAGCGGACGGCGAGTGCCGTATCGATGGTTAGAGCTTGTTGGTCAACACACCATCTACATTGTCGAAGGCGAGAAAGATGCGAACGCGCTCTTGTCGTTGGGACTACCAGCGACCTGCAATCTGGGCGGTGCTGGCAAGTGGGCCATCAAAGAAACCAAATGCTTAACGGAGATTGGCATCGAGCGCGTCATCGTGCTACCAGACAACGACGCTCCCGGCATCAGTCATGCTCAGCAGGTCGCGAAGTACATGAAGAGCGCAGGTATCGCCTGTAACGTGATTCTGTTGCCCGACCTACCCAAGCATGGCGATGTGTGCGATTGGCTCTCACAGGGCGGCACAGTGGCTCAGTTGTTCGATCTAGCCAATCAGCAGCCAGTGGTTGTGCTATCGCCAAGTCTGCCAGTCGTGATTAATGCGCTGCCTGATGCAAACGATCCAGCGAGATACAACCTGACAGACCTCGGCGCAGCAGAGGCGTTCCGAGATCGGCATCACGAGCATCTGCGGTTTGATCATCAGCGTGGGCATTGGCTCGTCTGGCACGATCACTGGTGGCAACCGGATGCCTTCGCGGAATCAGAACGCTTGGCTCAAGATCATGTCAGGCTCTGGCAGCAGGAAGCCGTGAGTCTACCGGCGAGTCATCCGAAGCGCTCATCTCTGGTGGATTTCACACTGAAGCTTGAACGCTCTGGGGCGCTCTCGAATTTCATGTCACTTGCGAAGTCGTTGTTACCCATTGCTACGACTGGCAGTGAATGGGATACGGATCATTGGGTACTCGGTTGCAAGAATGGCGTCATGGATTTGCGCTCGGGCAATTTGCGGAACGGTGAACCACTCGATCACATTACCAAACAGGTGTCAGCGGAATTCGATGAAGGATCAACGTGTCCTCGATGGATGCAGTTTCTTGATGAGGTGTTCGAGTCTAATCAATCGTTAATTGATTACGTCACGAAGGCCGTTGGTTACAGCCTTACTGCGGACATGCGTGAGCAGTGCTTCTTCATGGCGGTCGGCACAGGCGCGAACGGCAAGAGTATCTTCCTTGACACGCTGGAGCATGTATTTTCTAGCTACGCTCATCGCGCACCGATGCGATTGTTCGCAAACTCAGAAGGCGAAGCGGATCGGTTCTCCCTAGCAGACTTGCACGGTGCGCGGATTGTCTTCGCGGCTGAAACGAAGGCGAATACGAAGATGAATGAGCATGTCATTAAAGCCTTAACAGGAGGCGAGACGCTGAGCGGCGAACGGAAATACGCGCAGCCATTTACCTTCAGACCAACAGCGAAGATTTGGCTCGGCGTAAACCATCACCCTACCGTCAGCGATGATAGCTTCGGCTTCTGGCGGCGAGTCAGGCTGATTCCATTCAACCGAACATTCAGCGGTGACGCTGATGACCGCGAACTACGCGATACCTTGCGTCAGGAAGCGGAAGGCATTCTCTCTTGGGCCGTGCGCGGATGTCTACGCTGGCAGGAACTTGGCCTAATAGCTCCTGACATCGTGCTGCAAGCGACCAAGAACTATGAAATGGAAGAAGACCCGATGACGGAATTTCTTCAGCAGACCACGAAAAATGATCCCGATTCGGTGGTATTATTCTCAGCGTTGTATGCGGAATACAAGGTCTGGGCTAAGGATCAGGGCATGACACAGCGCGGCATGATTAGCGGCAAGGCGATGGGTGTCAACATGAAGAAGCGCGGATACGAAGTGGTGCCACAGTCACCCGTTCGAAAATATCGCGGCTTGTCACTTCTGACCTCAGCAGAGAAAAGCAACACGTTGTTCGGTTTAGACGATTAGACGATTTAATCGTTTTTAAGGAAACTCTTTATACTCTCTCTCATATAAAGACTTTCTAGAAAAAGAGAATAATCGTCTAATCGTCTAAACGGCAAGCGAAGGAATGAAAAATGGATTTGATTAGATACACGGAAAATAAAGGTGAGATGGTTGTTGGTGGTTTCAAGCTCACATCGACTGGGTTGTCTGTCGAAGGCAATCCAACATTCGAGGAGTTCGATCAGCTTGGTCAGTATCTTCGCCGCGTTCACACCGGCTACCAGTGGTGGTGGGGCGATTGGTTGATCTACGGTGAGGGCGCTTACGGTGAACGGTTTTCGCAAGCGCTAGAGGCTACGGATTGGGAAGAAGCCACCTTGCGGCAGTATGCGTGGGTCGCGAAGAGTGTTGACAAAGAAAACAGGCTTGATGGCGTAGCCTTTGGTCACTATGTTAACGGTCTGGCTTCGCTGGAACCGGCACAGCAAAAGGTCTGGGCCGAACGCATTGTCGCGGAGAACTTGACGCAGGGACAGTTTGTCGCAAGACTAAAATCCGAAAGCAAGAAAGCTGTCGTGTTGTGGGCCGTTATCTCTTGCGTTGATATCGCCGATCAAGACGCGCTGATGGAACGCATGGTGTCTGAAGGCCGCACGGTCAAAGCGAAAGTAACTAACAAGAAAGCGTAGCACCGTGTATAGATATGGACGAGTCGATCAGAATCATTCCGACATTGTGTCGGTGCTAAAGAAGCTTGGTTGGCTCGTCCATGATACGTCCTCGCAGGGCAACGGATTTCCTGACCTTGTGTGTTGCTACAAAGGCAAAGTCATGCTCATCGAAATTAAGTTTGCCCGTGCAAAGCTGACACCAGATCAAAACAAATTCAAAGCCGCAGGATGGCCGTTTCATGTGGTGCGAACCGTTGATGATGTGTTGAATCTCATGGCGGCTCACGCATGATCGCCAAACCCGAACCACGCGCAAAAACCAAAGCGCGTGTTCGGCGTCTCGCTCAGAAGCATCGTTCTATCGTGATGAAAGCTGTCGATCTGAGAGATGACGGACAGTGCCGTATCTGTCAGTGCCAAACTTCAGCATTTCATCTCCCTCGACAGCCGCATCATCATCACATCATCTACCGCAGCCAAGGCGGTCTAGATACGCTCGAAAATATCATTCTCGTCTGCGCGTTGTGTCACGACAACGTGCATCGCAGTGGAAAGCTGCGTGTGTCTGGTGACGCCTCTGCTCTCACGATTGAACGTTTCATTGATGGGGAATGGGTCAATGGGTCATGACGAATGACATCATGTGTCCTAAGTGTGGCGAGAGCCGCATGATCGAAAAAATTGGCATCGGATTTTTTTGCAATGTGTGCGCGTATGCATGGAAGGCAATACAGCAATGACTTTTGGAACGGTCTTTATCACAGGTGGGACGGGTTCATTCGGTCGAGCCTTCATCGCGCATCTGCTCAAATACGATCTTGCGGAACGCATCATCTCGGTATCGCGTAATGCGGAAATGCGATACAAGCTTGAGCAGGATTTCCCGAATCCAATTTTGACTGTCGTTCCGGGAGATGTCAGATGGTTTGATGATCTACACCGTTGCTACGACGGGCCGATTGATACCATTGTGCATGCAGCGGCAGAGAAGCATATTGTGACTGGTGAGAACCATGCTCATTACGTCAACAGCATCAACGTGCAGGGAGCAAAAAATGTCGTTGCGTTAGCAATGAGTCGCCATGCGTCAACGCTCGTAGCACTCTCAACAGACAAGGCATGCAATCCGATTAATGCCTACGGTAGAAGTAAGGCGAAAGCTGAAAAGATTATCTCGGAGGCTGGATACACATCGGTTCGCTATGGCAATGTGGCTGGCTCCAGCGGTAGCGTGATTCCGCTCTTTATCAAACAGCAGCGCACAGGCGAAATCACTGTGACCGATAAGAGCATGACTCGCTTCCATATGCCGCTCAGTCCTGATTCGGATGTCATGGTCTACGACCACGAAACACCGGTCATGTCTGCGGTCGAACTGGTCATCTATGCTATTCGGAACGGCATCGGAGGCGAAATCTTCGTGCCACGCATCCCAAGCTCGACAGTCGGATCGTTGGCGCTTGGCTTTCCTAACTGCGCTGTCCGAGAAATTGGTATTCGTCCCGGCGAGAAAATGCACGAAGACCTCATCAGCGTTCAAGAATCCAAGCGTTGCTGGTTAAACGATGACGGGTTGTATGTCATCCAGTTCAGCAAGGAGAACGTCATGCCGAATGCCGTACGAGTGCTGAATGGATTTAGCTATACGTCAAACAGCAGTCCACAGATGCTCACGGTCGTGCAATCATGAAGATCGTTGTAATCGGCAATGGCAGCATCGGGATGCGCCATGCGAACAATCTCTTACGCATGAAACATGATGTCTTGGTCATTGATTCCGATCCAGCAAAGACCACAGCGAAAGCGCTCATCAACAAACTAAAGGGACATGATGCCGCCATTATTTGCGTCCCTACAACTCAGCATCTCTCTGTGCTAGAAAAGTGCATCAGCGAAGGCTTGCCGACCTACATCGAAAAGCCTCTTGGACATTACACGCAGATGACTCAATGGCAGAAGCTCTCGCAAAGAAAAGATTTGCCCATCATCATGGTGGGTTATCAACTGCGATTCCATCAAGACATCCAGCAGTGTATAAAAACACACGGCAAAAACTCGATCAGCAGTGGTCAACTAAAAATATTCTGCAATATGTCTCGGTGGAAGGGGCAATCTGCGAAGGGCAATTTCCTATTAGAGATGTCTCATGAGATCGATTTGGCAATGTATTTAGGTGCTGGTGCCTTGACCTCTTCGGTGTCTGACGCGAAGCACAGATACGCCTTCATGTCATTTGAGGATGGATGGTCTGTAGAGCTATGCGGCTCGTCAAGGAGTTACAACAGATCGTGGACATTGCGAAGCGGAGTTATGGCAGTGACGCACGAATACCAAGATTCTGAATCGTTAGGCAATAAGATGTATGAAGACTCAATGCTGCACTTTATCAGCGCAGTAAAAAACAAACGTCGGATCACAAAAGGCTGCACGTTGTTACAGGCTATCGATGTTATGAAGGTCATTCAGGAAGTGAGCGATGCTCAATGACACTGAGAGAACGCGCTGAAGCAATGACGGCTCGTGGATCGCACACGATGTCTAAGCGACCGACATCGTATCCAATTGATGGCGAACGCTTCGCTCAATCCGGTGATGGCGCATACGTAATTGCGACAGACCGCAGCCGTTATCTTGATTTCGTCTGTTCACTGGGTGCAACCAGCTTGGGATACAAACATCCGGCAATCACTAAAGCCGTGATGAAGCAGGTAAAGGAAGGATCGCTCTTCTCTTTCCCGCATTACTTAGAAGCGCAAGTTGCCGAACGCCTCTGTGAGGTGATTCCGTGCGCGAAGAATATTCGATTCCTGAAGACAGGTTCTGAAGCGTGTGCGGCGGCTGCAAGTATCGCCCGTACTTACACGGGACGAGATGTCATTCTCTGCGAAGATAGCGGCTATCACGGCTGGCACGATCAGTTTCGTGTGCTATCAGCAACACATCCCGGCGTCCCAGATGGCATGCAACAGTTCGTTCGGTCATTTGTCTACGGCGATCTTGAGAGTCTTCGCCAGATGCTCGACAGCGATGTCGCGGCGGTAATGATTGAACCTGCGCGTTTGACTCGACCTCCTGCGGGTTTTCTTGCTAAGGCGCTAGAGATGACGCACAAGGCTGGCGCACTCTTAATCTTTGACGAGATGATTCTTGGCGGTAGACACGCGCTGGCAGGAGGTCAGGAATTCTTCTCTGTGACTCCAGACATGGCAACCTACGGTAAAGCGTTTGGCGCAGGATACCCATTTGCGTTTGTCGCAGGGTCAGCAGAAGTCATGAAACATGCATGGCCGATTTCAGGAACCTACTCTGGAGACGCAATTGCTTTGGCGGCATGTGAAGCCATGCTGGATGTCTACGAGGATGACGGCATCATTGCAAAGATGCGGAAGAACGGAAAAATCCTATGGGACGCCTTAACGTTGACGAATACCGTCACACTGCATGGTTACTACCCACACTTTCAAATTCGCACACCCAATCGTGATCAACGATTGAGCATGAGTTTCTTCGTGCAGGAGTGCGCTCAGCGAGGTGTCTTGTTTCACCCGCAGATCGTGAACAGCAGCGGAGTCATGTTAGAAGATGACACCAAACGTGCTGCGACTGTCGCGGTCGATGTAATTGAACGTCTTATGAAATTAGATGACGGTCAGGTGAAAGCGGCGTTGCGCTCAGCGCCGTATGAAGACTCGGTGCGTCGATGAGTG
>Ga0181357_1000558_pt1 | contig 14251 bp, 12 predicted proteins | sample Fa13VDMM110DN_FD_130094 | JGI IMG/M metagenome (GOLD analysis project Ga0181357, IMG submission 130094) | Freshwater viral communities from Lake Michigan, USA - Fa13.VD.MM110.D.N | ecosystem: Environmental > Aquatic > Freshwater > Lake | place: USA: Michigan | collected 2013-09-24 | reverse complement strand
GCTGACAAATGCCACAGACACAGCGAATCAACCGCCATAAGTTTTGACCCCACAAAAAACTTTGCCAACTACGGCAACGGTGGCGCAGTAGTAACCGACAGATATGAACTGCAAGAGTTTGCTAGAGACTATGTAAACAACGGCAAGTATCTCCGGCACAGCGAAATAGGCACCAACTCACGCATGAGTGAGGTAGATTGTGCGCAAATGATGGTCAAGACCCGGCACTTGGCTGCATGGCAAAGTCGCAGGGCCACAATTGTTGCCTATTGGATGAACCGCTTGGAAAAGTCACCCATACGATCACTAATCGACAAAAGCAATTTTGACAAACATTGCTATCACAAGTTTGTGATTGAATTGGATCAACGCGATATTGTGCAACGCAATCTTACCTTGCGCAAGATTGAAACTAAAATTCACTATGCTGAGCCGCTGCAAGAACTGCCTGTGTTCCAACAGTACCAAGGCCCAGACATGTTATCTGCCAGTTATGCACTCAGCCGCAGATGTTTGAGTTTGCCTATCTATCCTGAGCTTACAGACTTAGAAGTAGAGTACATCATTGATCAGTTGTTAGACTGCGCCGCATAAACGCATAGCTGGCCAGCCAGGCCCAGTCATAACTCTTGTGCAGTTCTGTAAAGTTGCCGCCAACTGCGTCATAATATTCCACAGCATCCTCTGCACCAAGTCGGCTCCACTGCGGGTCAGCTTCATCGCTGTTGATATCAAGCCATTTGTTCAAACGATACTCACTTTCCACATCCGGCAAACTGGCCTTTAGTTTTAGTACTTCACGGAATGCAGTACGCCAGGCCATCCACGGTGAGTCAGTATACCATGCTGTGCCCGATAAAATAGGCACCACTTCGTGTGGTTGATCTAGTGTGAAGTCTAAACCAACACCAGTGTTCTCTAACACCAGTTGTTTATTGTAAGCAATCATTGCCTGGTGACCGTACTCCAATCCGTTGATGGGATTTTTAGCATGAAAGATATAATGCTTGGGCTGTTGCATGCGATCAGGTTGCCACATCCAGTCAAAGTTGGGATTGACTTTTAGTTTGGCAAACACCGCAAAGAACCAAGGTGTGTGACTGGCTTCAGCTGCGGCATGGTAAGCAGCCACACGTCCATTTACTCCATCTACTCGTACTGCGCGATTGGAATGACCACGCTGTAACGCATACACAAGATCTTGCCAGTGTTGATCAGCGTTGGGTTCTCCGTTGCTGATGAACACAATGTCCAGTCGAGGATCTACTAATATACGTTGAGTTTTGTCTATGTGCGGATAATCATACAATTGTGTTTTGATCAACGGCACAGACGTTTTGGGCACAATCACACTGCTGGCGCCGGGACTCATGGGCACAATGGCCTTGGTCTCCTGGCGCCATAGTGGTACTGTAACAAGATTGCCGGGCACATAGTCGTGATTGGTAAACACCGCCAACGGGCCTGCAAAGTCCTGTGTCTTTACTGCATCCACATGACTATCGCCATCATGCACAATCACAGGCATGGGCCTGCGTGGTACTCGGCGCCGTGACACATAGTTTACTGAATACCATTCCAACAACTGTTTCTTTTCTGCTCGTTCAGCAAAGGTAGGCACATGCAGGTAGAATGTGTCTCCAAACTTTTGATCATTGCTAGGAAACACATGCAGCATGGTGCTTTGCCATTTCTCTGGATGCCATGAAAAGTCAAAGTTAGTGTAATCGCATATACTGCTACACACCCACACATGTTCGTGTGTGCCAACAAGACTCTTGGCCAGGCGAATCAATGTATCACGATAGTTGTCAAAATATCTTATGCGTTTGACGGTATTGGGTATGACACCTGCATTGCCATCCAAGTGATCAATTTCAATAATGGGCACAGCTTCAGCCGAGACTTCAGCTCGCATCATGTCCACATACTTGACTTCTGTTGCGTCCGGCATGCAATACTGTGGGCCACCTGTCTTTTGGTGTTGTGTGGCAAACTGATAGATGTAAGGCGGAGATCCCGGATCTGGCACCCACGAAAAATCCATGTCACGAATATCAATATTATCAGGCACATGCCATAACTTCATGTCCACTAACAATTCAGCAACAGGTGCGTCTACATACTTGCGTTCTGTTGCACCCGGCATGCGATATTCAACTGTGGGCATGACTTCAGCTGAATGCCATTGATTGCCAAACACATAGATATACGGAGGGTCGCCCGGATCTGGTACCCAGGAGTAATCCATATCGCTTTCAACTACATTGTACCAAGGTCGATTGGGGTTCTCGGGCAACTTGGCAATTGGGTTGTTCATGTACTTGAGTTCTGTGGCTCCGGGCATGCGATATTCCACTGTGGGCATGATCTCTGCTGAATGCCATTGATTACCAAACACATAGATGTAAGGCGGGTCGCCTGGGTCGGGTGCCCATGAGTAATCCCATTCACAGTTGTGCAAGATGCTCCAGTGTTTGATTGTTTTGGGAAGAAGCACACCCATGTCCATGTACTTGCGTTCTGTGGCACCGAGCACATGATATTCAACTGTGGGCATGATTTCTGCTGGGTACCATTGATTACCAAACACATAGATATACGGCGGGTCTGTGGGATCGGGCCTCCATCGATAGATTTCATCAGTCCATTCAAAATCACAACGCCGATGCCACACTGGTGGGTTGGGTTGAGTACGTGCCACAAAGTCATACACATATTTGATTTCACTTGCGCCTGGCACACAATACTGCGGTCCTCCTATGTTGTTCCATGCCCATTCAACTGGAAACTCATAAACATAAGGTGGCTCCATTGGATCAGGACTCCAGCGAGGATCAATACTAGCAGGGTCAATGTGTTCGGGCATGCGCCAGTAACTCATGTCTGGCAGGACATGAACAGTTGGTCCAGTGTGATAATTGGTATCAACAAATCCATGTTTGGGTATTAAGTACACTCCAGAATCTGGTTGATGCTGGCTGGGCCATGCATGTCGTTGATCGGCTTGCCAGGGAGTTGGCTCCCAAAGAAAGTCCCACGTTTCAAGATCCGCTAAGTAATTTACCCACCAAAAGTACCTGGTGGTGCTCAATTGCTGTGCATGTTCAATACTGTCAGCCTCACGCTCATGCACAAACAAATTAGGCTTGGGTCCTCGATAAAAAATATCAAACATGGTTAGAATAGACGAGATTTACAACAACACTTTTTGGCCTTGGATTAAGGCCAATCGGCCAGGCTGGCGAATGTTCATGTGCGATCCGTTTGGGCGCAGTGATCCCGATAGTGTGATGAATTTTGGCAGTGAAGATGTACACGAACACAATTATATATTCTTTTTTGATCAAGAGCCAATACATTTGAACATACACACCGCTACATTTGACGAAGTACTTCGCCGTAATGCTGATCTGCATGGTGCGCAAGGTGCTTTATGCACTAGTGAACGCAACAGTGACAATGTTGATGCATTGTGCGCTCGATATGGGTGGAAACGCTACTACTACTTCTTTCATGGCTGGGCTGCATTAGATTGGTATCGTGGCTACGACAAGACGTTTTTGATCACGCCCATACGTGAACGTGCGCCTACCAAAACGTTTATTGCACCTAACCGAATCATTGCTGGCGAACGTAGACACAGATTGGAAATGCTATATCACATATTCCGTCAGGGCATGATAGACAATCACATCTCATGCCCGGCTGTGTGTCCTGTAGAAAACATCAGCATAGTAGATGCTGCCAGGCCATTGATTGACCAGTATCCAGACATTCAACATGTGTTTCGGGCACAGCAACTACCTATCAACTTTGAGGGCGAAACTGATCATCCCATGCACTCGTGTTGGCTCAGTTTGTTTGACGAGGCTGCTGATAGTCTGTTATACTTGGTTACAGAGACTGTGGCCACAGGTCGCAGGCATCACATTACAGAAAAAACATTCAAACCAATTGCCATGGGCATGCCGTTTGTGGTGGTAGCCACTCAAGGCAGTTTGAGGTATTTGCGCAGTTATGGATTTAAGACTTTTGGGCATGTATGGGACGAGTCCTATGATGCCATCCAGGATGATCACGAAAGAATTCGTGCGGTTGCGGGCCTGCTTCGATCTCTTTGTGACCTTTCCGTTACGGAACGACTTGCACTATGGCAGGTTTGTCGGGAGACGATTGAACACAATTGGAATCACTTTTACAATGGCGGTTTTGAAAAGATTCTTTGGACAGAACTACGGGGCATGTTGAATGGCATTGAGCTTTAATTTTGTTGCGGATCGTGTGATACACGACAAAATATATCCACATCTAGCCGCCTGGACAGCTGAGCCGTACACACCTGAGTGGCGACAGTTTGGCAGTCACTGGCCGTACACTACTCCCCTGCGCATACAGGAGTACTGCAAACTACATGACATCAAGATCAACACATACTCCATTGAAGACTATCCTACTGGATGCTTTTATCCTATTGCTATTGGATTCTTTGACTTTGGCATAGATTACTTGTCATTGCTACCCAATCCAGTTGCATCAGCAATTAAAAACAGTCAATTGCGATTGTTATTCTTCTATCACGAAGGCGACAATCCCTATCGTATCAAACAACGACTGGATGAACTGGTTGAGTCACATCAGTACCCTTCAGACTGCTATGTGTTTGTGAGTTCAAATTCAGCTGCTCAAAACATTCCAGGCTTTGTGGCATTCCAAGACAGTGAGCTTTGGTACTATCAACGCAATCATGACAACCCGCCGTTGAGGATACACCATGGCCCAAGAGATAAAGATTTTACTGTGTTAGCAAGAACACACAAATGGTGGCGTGCTATAGCAATCACTGACCTGCATTCACAAGGACTGCTTGCTGACAGTTACTGGAGTTACTGCGAAACAACTCAAGCCACTGATGTCGAAGACTGTCCAATTGAAGTAGACTACCTCAAGTTGAAACAGGCCACACTGGATTTTGTAGCAAAGGGTCCTTACATAAGTGACGAACTCACACAAGAAGAACGCAACGATCACAGTCTCAATCCCGAACCCAAATACTTTATGGGTTCCTACTGCAACATTGTGCTGGAAAGTCAATTTGACTACGATCAAAGTGGCGGCATATTGTTAAGTGAAAAAACATTCAAACCCATCAAACATGGACAGATGTTTTTTGTTGTGGGCGGCGCAGGTAGTCTGCAAGTGTTGCGTGACATGGGCTACAGAACATTTGATTCGGTACTGGACAACCGATATGATCTTGAACCAGACAACACCATGCGCTGGATCAAACTCAGCGAGGCCATTGCTCAAGCACATGCCCAAGGACTTGACACCTTGTTTCGGCAGTGCATGTCCGACATTGAATACAACCAACATTTATTCATGCAGATCAAAACTTCACGCTTAAATACCCTTATAGAGCAAATCAATGAACAACATCGTTAATTCTTTCACCAGCTGGCAACCACTTGAAGAAGTCATTGTGGGTCGTGCGTATCGCCCTGACTACTTCGAGTTCTTAGAAGATAGTCAAGTACGCAATCAACTACAACAGATTCTTGCGGAAACAGAAGAAGACCTGGACAACCTAAGCAAGACTATTGAACAATTTGGTGCACAGGTACGTAGACCAGACCTAGTAGATAAAGAACAGTTTATCATTGGCCAGATTCACAGTGCAGGTGCGCCATTGCCGCCACTCACGCCAAGAGACTGGCAAATCACCTTGGGCAACAAACTGTTGCGAGTGTTACCCATGGGCGAACTCAATAACTTGTGTGCAGAATATGAGACAGCACAACCAGGATCAGTTGTGGATCCACACGGCGGTAAGTGGAATCCAGATTGTATATTAAATGGTGCGTCGGCCAGTTGTATTGTGCGTGTGGGGCAAGATGTGTTCTTTGACAACTCAGATTACCTGCGTCCTGATCAAACTCGTTGGATTGTGGATAATGTACTAGGCCCAGAGTATCGCATACACGAAGCTGTGACAGATGGACATGGCGATGCTGTGTTTGCTATTCTCAAGCCGGGTGTGATACTGTCAAGCAAACACGATCAGAATTTGAACTTTGAACGTGACTTTCCTGGTTGGGAAGTGTGCAAGGTATGGGATAGTTCAATCTGGGCTGCAATCGAAGTGGGCAAGTTCAAAGCAGAGTCAACCCCGGGTGCCTGGTATGTAACAGGTCAAACTCCCAGTGAACCGTTTATTCACTTTGTGGACACCTATCTCTCAAAGTGGACTGGTTTTGTGCAAGAAACTGTGTTTGATGTCAACTGCTTGGTACTAGACGAAAGTCATGTTATCTTTTCAGCCTACAATAAAGAAGTGTTTGACTTTTGCAGAAAGCATAAGATTGAACCTATCATTAGTGAACTGCGTCACTCATACTTCTGGGATGGTGGTATCTCGTGTTGCACACAAGATATCCGACGTCGTGGCGGATTAGAAACTTATCTCTAATTCTAAACATCCTCAAATCGTAAGTATAGGCTTTTTCGGTTGTGTCCCGGTGGTACCACAACATCTAATCCATGTAGCACTGCCCATGGATTTTCTAATAGGTAGCCTGTGTTGTGTTTGTAGGGTACCCTGATAATCAAATCCGTTGTATCATTATAAAACGCTGTACCTAGCGTTTTAGAGTTGTCACCAGGTGATTCAAGATACAGTTGTAGTGCATAGTTTGTGCCCGGAAGATCAAAGTGTTTCGATACGTTGTATCCTTCTGAATCCCACCAAAAACTAAGTCCTATAAACTTTACAAGTTTAGCTAGTGCATTAGAAACCAATATTGCTAAAATGTTTCTAGCGTATGTTTCTGTTTCAATCACTACTGGTATCTTAGAGACGTTTTGTATTCTTCCTGGTGTATGTACAAATCTATCATTAGACCATCCTGGTTGGTCAAGATCAAACAATGTTTGCAATTTGTTGGCCAGTGTATTTTCAAGCACAGACTCAACAAAAAATAACCGGTTGTTTCCAAAATTGAATATGTCATTGACAATCATGAGCAGACTTTAACTCCATAGAGCTGTTCAAATCTATCAGCATCTCGACGATCATTTACCATGGGCTCACCGCGTATATTAAGACTGGTGTTTAGCAACATGGGGCAGCCGGTCTCAGCATACCAAGCTTCTAACAGTTTCCGTATTCCTGATCCATCCCTGGGCACAGTCTGTACACGACTGGTACCGTCAACGTGAATGATTGCTGGATACTGCTCCGGGAATCTACAGTGTGCAACTACCTGCATGTATCTGCTGTCACTCCAATGGGACGGCATGACAAAATACCGGTCAGCTAACTCTTGCAGTATAACTGGCGCAAATGGTCTAAACTTTTGTCTGCGTTTGATTGCATTCACCTGATCTTTTATATCCGCGCCTCTAGGGTCTGCCAACAATGATCTATTGCCTAGGGCTCGTGGTCCGAATTCCGCTCGGCCAGATGCCACGCCCACAATACGATCAGTGAGAAGAGCAGCCATGGCACGCTCAACAGGGTAATCACCAGGTATATCATGCCCAAGATTAGCACTAGTCCACTGAACACAACCGCCGTGAGCAAGAGCGGCGGCCCCCAGACTACTGCCAGCATCACCAGGACAAGGCATAATCCATATGTTATCAAAGTATTCACCTAACCTCCTATTGGCCAGGCAGTTTAGTGCTACCCCGCCCATGTAAACCAAGTTGTTGCTCCAGCCAAATGCCCTGGCACGAGTCATCACTTGGTGTATTAGATACTCTGTGAGTTGCTGTGCAGAAGCAGCAATATCTTCATTGGTAGCATGACCTAGAAACTCTTCGTCAAGACCTGTGTGCAGATTTTGTTTGAATCGTAGCTGTTCTGGATCTTCTATCAGCACATCACGCATGACTTCTGTCCATTTGGGTGTGCCCCATCCGGCCATGCCCATGGTGATGTATTCTTCGTCTAGTGGGTGTAGGCCAATGCGCTGAGTAATAGCAGAGTAGAATAAGCCAATTGAATGTGGGTAAATTTGCGACCAAAGTTGAGTATACGTTGCTTTAAGATTTTTATCATACATTGCTCCCCAGATTGATACAGTGTCCCATTCGCCCACAGCATCTATTACCACAACTGTGGCTATGGGATAAGGGCTTGTTTGAAAACCAGCGGCCGCATGACACAGGTGATGATTGTAGTTTTTAATGCGTTTGCCACTGACTTGGTTGGCGCCAAGCTGTTGCTTGAGTATTTGTCTTGTGGTTACTTTGTTCCACTCAATACCCTGACCTGCGTACAATTGACGCAGTTGTTTCATCCAAGGACGTTCATAGTACGCAACAGTATCTACTAGGCTCATGTCAATTTCGTCAAGCATGGCTGATGAAATATCAGCATCATTTTTCTTTTTTGAGTAACGTTCTGAATGACCGGCAAACACAATCTTGCCGTGCTGATCTAGCAAGGTCAAGGCAGCGTCATGAAACCCAGCACTAACACCTAGAGTATATTTCATTTGTAGATAAAAGGATCTCTTTTACGCAGCTCTTTTAGTTTTTTACGATAGCGGTACTCTAACGTAATTCTGTCCCAAATGTTTTTAATCCAATTCATTTTAAATTCCTTATTTGCTGTTCACGATAGTCTGGATCACTCCAGCAATAGTTGTATGTAGCTTCGCCCCAACTGGTACGTATGCTCAACACGTCAAGATGCTGTGCCAACTGTGTCCAAATACGTTGATAATCATCTGTGCCAAATGATCGCATCACGTCAACCTGTGCCACCTTTGGGTGACCAATGGTGAGACTTTTGTCCTCTGGATCAAACCCATTGTCCAATAGCCAGGTGCGGAACTCTGCAAGTTTGATCTTTTGCCAATGATATTCTCCCGGGTTACGGGCCCATTCGATATCAAAGTCACCAGCGGCTTCAGTTTGTGAGCGCAGTCCTGTAGTAACAAGTTCACTAACACGCGAATCTCTACCTTCATCATTGAACACCTCCCAGTGATGTTTGCCAACTGCTTTATTTACACCCAAATACACACCGCCTAGAGTTCTGTTGATAGTTTCTATACCAAACAATTCATAGTCTGCAGGTTCTAGTGCAAACCGCGGTGCATTAAGCCAGCACATCAGTTGCGAAGGTCTGCGCCATTCAGGTGCTTGTATGACCTTGCGCATGCTCAACACAATACTTTCTAATTCATGACACAACAAGTTTAACTGACGTATGTGCCAGCGTGTGGCAGGATCTGCTGAATTGTAGTAATTTGAGATACCGCCAGACCAGCCCTGCAGGTCTTCAAAGTATCTGTGCAGCTGATTCATACGTTCATGATTGATATCCAGGTCTGACTGTATGACATTTTCTACTGTGTAAGCATCACAATCAATACAATAGCCAAGCCCACTTCGATTGATGTGATTAATACTAGTATTAATTTGCTCACAAAGGTATCGTGCATTTCGTTCACTTTCTGTCCATCCCAACCAGCAAAAATTCTTTTCTAAATGGAGATCAGTTCGTATGATATCATTTAGCGCAGCCAACCAACGACGGCTTAGACTGTTGTCGTCTACATCTATATATACAGTAAGCACGTTATCTGCACCGCGTAGATCTATTTCAATATGATCAAGCAATTTGATTCCACCATTCTAGCACCGCAGGTCTTTGGGCAAGTATTTCTGCCATGGTGATCTTCTGTGTGCGGATGCTTTCTAATTGTAACACACGAGCCCGGCCTTTTGCAAGCCCTGCTCGATATGTCTCCGGCCATTGTTCTTCAAACGTAGGACGGGTTTTTAATTGTAGCAGTACATCACGCATGGCACCTGCGGAGCGGCCTGCTAGTTCATCTATCCAAGGATCCAGTATGTGTCTGGGCAATGCCAGTGGACTCATAATGATATCTGGCGAGAAGCTGAATATCACTTTGGCCAACATCTGCACACCCAATTCTGAAGCCAGTGTGTTCATGTTATCTACTTCAAACATGCCTGGCAGTGTGAGTGTAAAGTCCAGGCGCATTTGACGTGGGTTTGTGCTGTATTCTAGACCCTGTCGAAAATTCTTTACAAAAGTCCTATAGTCCAGGCCTGTTCGGATGTATTCTCCGATTGCTCCTGTTCCGTCAAGGCTTGCACAGATCTGCCAGTCTCGTAGCCCCAGCAAAATATCTTTATAAAGATTCCAACCGCTGTACTCGACACGGCTAAGATTAGTATTATATCTAGCATAAACATTCCCTCCATCTCCTAATTCAATAATTCGTCGCATGTAACGCCAGTGCTGTTCGTACATTAACGGCTCGCCACCTACCCAGTAGATTTCTTCTACTCTGTGTTGTTCCACAGCTGAACTGAATTCTTCTTCAATTTGTGTGTCCTGAAATTTAGAGATTTCTCTGCGCACATCCGGCTGCATCCAGGTGTTTTTGGCATTGGTCCAGTCAACCATTTGATGCTGACGCTGTTCTGTTTCCCATGAACTACTCAGCATGTCACCACAGGTTCTGCATTTGAAGTTGCATAGGTTACTAAAGCGATAGTCCCAGCTCACTGGCAGCATGCTTGTGCGACCATTTAGATCTGTTTTGCCAATCACATCGTCGTATTTGTGCTGGAACAGATGCCAAAAGTACGTGCGGTATACGTCTGTGTTTAGCAGTTTATCATTGCATACTTCGCATTCGGGTAAGGTTTCCCCAGCCATCATGCGTCTGCGCACACTCTGCATGTGTGGTGAATTCCAGTGAGCTTCCAGTGTGACAGGAATATACCGGCCAGTGCCTGATTTTGTATCTATGTACTGTTCAAAGTTCTGCGCAGGTTCTCTGCTGGCACAGCACATGCGTCGTTCAGTTTGCGGACTCAGGTATGTGTGAGTCCAAGGTGCCATACATAGAGTTTCAGGCTTGTGCATTTAGTTGTTGTTCAATCCATTTGTAAGTTTCCGAAAGGCCAGTTTCCAAACTGTCTGGTGGTGACCATGCCAATACTTGTTTGATCACAGTGTTGTCGCTCACCCGACCCATTACTCCTTGTGGTCCGTTGATATTTTTAACATGCACTGGTTTGCCAATCACTGTGCTGATCAAGTGTACTAGATCATTTATGGCAATCATTCGATCAGACCCAATATTAATAGGTTCAGTGTGTGTGCTAGCCATCAATCGATGTATGCCTTCCACACAGTCATCTATGTACATGAAGCTACGAGTTTGTGTACCCGGACCCCAAACTTCCACTGTGTCAGACTGTATGACTTTTCTGCACAGTGCAGCAGGCGCTTTTTCTCGGCCGCCTGTGTACGCACCTTCTGGGCCAAATACATTGTGCAGTCTAGCCACACGCACATCAATGCCATAGTTTCTGGCATAACTTGCATACAGTCGTTCGCTGAATAGCTTTTCCCAGCCATACTCACTGTCAGGATTGGCAGGATAAGCTGATGCTTCGCTCAGTATGGGATTATCAGCATCCTGTTGATTGTGTGCAGGATAAATGCAAGCTGAACTTGAGTAGAAGATTTTGGGTATCTTTTTAAAGGTCATTTCATGCAGGATATTCAAATTGATAATGGCTGAATTGTGCATGATGTCAGCGTCATTGTCCCCAATAAAGATGTATCCTGCGCCACCCATGTCTGCTGCCAACTGATATATTTCATCAATGTCTTTTCGAAGCAGTCGTGTGACACTGCGTTGATTGCGTAGATCCACTTGATGGAACTCATCACAGGCTGTGATCGAAAACTCTGGAAACTTTAAATCAGCGCCAATCACATAATGGCCCTGTGCTCGCAGACTGCGCACAAGGTGTGTGCCAATAAATCCACCTGCACCGCATACCAATATCTTTTTCATTTTGCTATTTCCTGTTGATAGTATGCAGCAACCTGCTGATGTATGTTACTGTCAGTGACATGATAGTACGGTCGGAACATGCGTGTGTTGGCATGATCCCACAAGTTGTATCTACTGCGATATTGATTGTACTGTGCAAAATATTCACCTGTGCCGCCATAGCTCACATGTTCAAACCCGCCTTGATCAAAGCAAAATGGCCGATTGTGTTGCACCAATTTCTGCAAGGTATGTTCTATTGTGATGGCGTTTTGATATATAGCAAGATCTAAATCAAAGAATTCTGTGTAGTATTCTTTAAGAATTCTCAATGCATTCTGATCAAATGGTGTGGTAATTTCACTGGCTGTGTGATAGCTGAATGGCACATAACGTCCTGCATGTGGCTTTTCTCCGCGTGTGCAACTGGTGAAATGCACTATTATAAACTCAGCGCCGTCTTTGATGGCCTGGTCTACTTGGCGTGCTATCAGCAGGTTGGTGGCGGTACGTTCGCTGTAGTTGTAGAGTTCACAATGTGCAGTCAGCAGATCCACCCACATTGGCCCGTAATCTGAATCGGGCACACAAAAGCTATCACCGCACACAGCAATCACAAAAACTCCTGTATTACATCAATGATTTCAGTCCGGAAACGACGATGAATTAACGCAGTGTCAAAGTAATGATGTTTGTTGTGTCGGAGTTTCTGTTCAGTTAGCGTATCATATTGTGCTGTACTGTAATTCTTTACTGCATCAAGTACCACAGGTGTTACTGCTTCGAATCGTTGATTGTCATTTAAGATGGTGTCATACTCTTCTGACCAGAGATTTGAGAAAGTCTCAAACCCTTCGCGCTGTAGATATCTGCAGGTGCCTTCGCTGCCGTAGCACACAAACGGATGATAGTATGCAATGGGTTTGAAAATCTTTTCGCTGACTTCTGTTCTGTAATTAGGATGCTGGGGATTTTCTACCCAGCGATCAGTACGCATCCAACTTTCTACCACTACAGAGAAGGCTGCGGTATCGTACCATTCTGGACTCATATACAGGTGCCAAATTTTGGTAGGATCATTTTCACCAGGATCGCCAATGTCTCTATCACGTGCTACATAACTCCATCTGGCATGTGGCAGCAACGATGCTAGGTCTTGTGTGACGCGATCTTTATGTTCGCGTATTTTGTTCATTAGCATGATAAATGAATACTGTGCATCACGCTGTGGTTGATATTGGTCATACCCAGCTTGCGCACTGGCCAGGGCACTGTTGTACCACAACCAATTACCACAGCGCAATTCCAGCATGAAAGGATTGAGCAATCTACTGTGAGTATCCACATCGCTGTCGTACAAATGATCTACTACTATACGAAATCCCTGTTGTTGGAACGGATACCACCACGCTGTATCGGGCTGTTTGGCACGCCAAAAGGTTGTTAATATCACAGTGTCTGCATGGCTATAAGTCATGTCTGGCGTGTATTCCACTAGATCAAAGTACTGTTGCACCAAGTTGGCCACAGCACCTTGTGCAAAATTTACATAATCATCCTGTTGATACAACAGCTTAATCTTGGTTGTAGTCATAGTTTAAGATGTCAGCCAATTCAGGTGCCACTGTACGTAGATTTTGTTGTCGTTTGCGATCTAAATCGCGTATCTTCATGCAAGTCATAAACCCGTCAGTTGATGCACCGTGATTCATGAAATCAATTATTCTATCAAATTCTTCACGATACTGTGCAGGCACATCAGCTGAACGTAAGTGTTTGGTAATCTCAGCCTTGGCTGTGTCTGGCAGTGTGGCAATTGAAAAGTACCATGCATCATGCATCATGTTCCAGTACACAAAGTCAAAGCGTTGCAGTGCTATCCAATGGGCCAATTGATCAATGTAACGCACATTAAATATATTTACGGTACTACAGCATTGTAACCGCAAGTTAGGCAGTTGATCTCGTAGATATTGAAAACTTGTGATTGTGTCCAGCACCACTGCCCAGTCTGCATTGGTGCGCTGATATTCAAAGCGTTTGCCCAGATCGTCAATTGAGAATGCCACTTCTACTGTTTTAAAATGCCGCCAAATGTCTGGCCCACGCTCTGGCCATTGTGTGCCATTTGTGTTGTAGTGTATTTCCACCTGATGCGCAATACCACGATCCACAATGCCCTGCAACATGTCAAAGTGTTGATCAATCATAAATGGCTCGCCGCCGGTGAATTCGATGTAACGTATGTCATTCAAACAGGCGTCAATTTCTGTCCAAAATGACAGATTTTCTCTTGGCCAAGCGCCAGCACGTAGCATTTGATAGGGAAATGATTTCTTTTTGTCTTCCTCGGGCGGCATGTCAGCAAGTTCTTCTGTGGCAAATTGACTGCTTGACCATGATCCGCATATACG
>Ga0181357_1000557_pt1 | contig 14257 bp, 24 predicted proteins | sample Fa13VDMM110DN_FD_130094 | JGI IMG/M metagenome (GOLD analysis project Ga0181357, IMG submission 130094) | Freshwater viral communities from Lake Michigan, USA - Fa13.VD.MM110.D.N | ecosystem: Environmental > Aquatic > Freshwater > Lake | place: USA: Michigan | collected 2013-09-24 | reverse complement strand
GCGGTGGCGATCCAATGCCTTTGGACAAAATGATAAAAGCCAAAAAGTTTAATTACAAATCAGGCGGTAAGGTATCCTCTGCCTCCAAACGTGCTGACGGTATTGCAGTTAAAGGCAAGACTAAAGGGCGGATAGTATGAATATGATGGAGCTCTGGACAGGTGGGTTAACCATATTTATGGCATTAATCGGGTATATCATGCACGAAAAGTTTAACGACTTAAAACGCGTTGATATTTTGTTAAACAAAACAAGAGAAGAGGTAGCCCGTGATAACGTTACTAAAGCAGAAGTGGATCGCATTGTCGAACACATGGACGCAAGGTTTAACAAGCTTGAAAACAAAATTGACCAACTTATACAAAGGTAAATCATGAAAAAGCCAAACCCATTTATGGAAATGATCGCAAAGAAAAAAGAAGCTGCTGCTAAAAAGCCGGCTAAAGCCGCTGCAATGCCTATGAAAAAAGGCGGTGTAGCTAAGAAGCCGGTAAAGAAGATGATGAGCGGCGGCATGGCTAAAAAGAAAAGCGGAAGGGCTTGCTAGTATGAAGCCAGTAGATATGAAAAAAAATCCGGGTATGGCTAAGTTACCTACAGCCGTGCGTAACAAGATGGGCTTTATGAAAGAAGGTGGAAAAGTGAAACATTCAGACATTAAAAAAGATATGCCAATGATGAAAAAAGTTGCTGCTAAGGCTGTTAAAGGCCATGAGCAGAAGATGCACAAAATGGCTGGCGGTGGTACAGCGTCAAGCCGTGCGGATGGTTGCGCTACCAAAGGCAAAACCAAAGGCACTATGATTGCTATGAAATCTGGCGGAAAGGCTTGTTAAATCATGGACTTTCAAGATTCTGCGGCGTATAAACGGCTACAAAGTCTGCTTGACATGAAAGATGATGGCAGTAAAGAAATGGCTAAAGCTAAAGAAGTAGCTCAAAGAAAAATGGGCGAAATGGCTACGTCACAAATGGCTAAAACAGCAGGAGTTGCTGACCCATTTGAAAGAACTTCGGGCAAAGCCTCAACCGGTGGCGGAGGCGGTGGAGGCGGTATGCCAAAATCAAACCGTGACATCACTAAGAACTACAAGAAGGGCGGTAAAGTATCATCCGCCTCAAGCCGTGCAGACGGCTGCTGCATAAGAGGAAAGACAAGAGCATGAAAGCCTCTCGTGGAATGGGTGCGATTATGCCTAGCAAGATGCCTAAAGGGACTAAAAAAGCCCGTAGGGATGACACCAATTTTACGCAGTTTGCTAAGGGCGGCAAGGTAGGTAAAGGTGTTACTACTACTAAAGGCGGTACAGCTTCTGCAATGGCAAAGAAACTATTAGCTAAACCAGGTTCGTTAACGGCTGCTGATATGTATAAAGATGGTGGTAAAGTTAATGCTGCTGGTAATTACACAAAACCAGAGATGCGCAAGCGGATTGTTTCTCAGGTTAAAGCGGCTGCAACCCACGGTACTGGCGCAGGTCAGTGGTCGGCTCGTAAAGCGCAACTAGTAGCTAAAAAATATAAGGCGGCTGGCGGTGGATATAAATGAGTGGATTGGCAAAATCGCAACGTTCTTTAAAGGCGTGGGGCGAACAAAAGTGGACAACCAAGTCAGGGAAGAAGTCGTCCGAAACAGGCGAGCGGTACCTGCCAAAGAAAGCAATACAAGCGTTAAGCCCGCAGGAGTACGCAGCAACGACAAAAGCAAAGCGAGCAGGAAAAGCACGGGGACAGCAGTTCGTGCCGCAGCCGCAAAAGGTAAAAGCAAAAGTAAAGCCGTACCGAAAGGTTAAGTAATGGCTACTAAGAACTGGATTCAAAAGGCTATTAAGAAACCTGGTGCACTGCACAAAGATTTAGGTGTACCTGCTGGCAAAAAAATTCCGTCCAGCAAATTAGCTGCAGCTGCAAAAAAGCCCGGCAAGGTGGGTAAGCGGGCTAGGCTGGCGGAAACCCTGAAAGGATTTAAAAGATGACCGTAGTCGCTACCGCAACGTTTAACCTAGAGCTATCGGATATAGTCGAAGAAGCTTTTGAGCGTTGTGGTTCAGAGCTACGTTCGGGTTATGACCTGCGCACAGCGCGTCGTTCGCTTAATTTATTGTTTGCTGACTGGGCAAACCGTGGTATTAACATGTGGACGATTGAGCAAGGCTCAATTCCTATGGTGCAGGGGCAGAGTGTTTATGACTTACCGGTTGATACCGTTGACCTGTTAGAGCATGTAATCCGTACAAACCCCGGGGTAGAGAACACCCAAGCGGATCTCACCATAACACGTATCTCTGTATCTACCTACGCCACAATCCCTAACAAGTTACAGCAGGCTAGACCAATCCAAGTATGGGTAAACCGTCAGTCTGGTGCAACATATGCGGGTACAGCCTCTACGAGCCCTCCTGCAGGCGTTAATGCACCCAAGGTAGTAGTATGGCCTACCCCAGACCAAGGAACGTCTCAAGACCCGTATTACACGTTTGTGTACTGGCGCATGCGCCGTATTCATGATGCTGGTGATGGTTCTAATACTATGGACATCCCGTTCCGTTTCTTGCCTTGTTTGGTAGCTGGGCTGGCGTATTACATGGCGTTAAAGATTCCCGGCGCAGATGCGCGCCTACCGATACTAAAACAGCAGTACGACGAGACTTGGTCAAACGCAGCGGCAGAAGACGTAGATAAGTCGGCTATTCGGTTTGTACCACGTCGTATGTACATTACCTAGGGGTAGGCTGTGTCTAATCAGTTTGCTTCAGGTAAACGGGCAATATCGCAGTGTGATCGCTGCGGGTTTCGGTTTAAATTAAAGGTCTTAAAGACAGAGATTATTAAGACCAAGAAGTACAATCTGATGGTTTGCCCTACTTGTTGGGACCCAGACCATCCGCAGTTGCAGTTAGGTATGTACCCCGTTGAAGATCCGCAAGCATTGCGCAATCCAAGACCGGACAATACATATTATCAAGCTGGTTATACCGGCTTGCAGTTGAATCAAAATGCAGGAAACACCGGGACTGGCTTTGGTGATCCTACAGGCGGTAGTAGGGTGTTTCAGTGGGGCTGGGCTCCAGTTGGTGGGGCTAGCAGTTTTACTAACGTTTTAACGCCAAATTACTTGATTGCAGTAGGACAAGTGGGTACAGTTACGGTAACAACAACATAGGAGAAAGACATGTTTAAAAAAGGCGCAGATGGTGTTACTAAAAAAGGTAAGACTAAAGGTACAAATCTAGGTGATTCAGGTCCAAGCGTTGGCATCCAAAAAGGTGGCAAAGGCGGTATGGGCGGTAAAACCAACGAACAGATGATGAAACTGGGTCGTAATATGGCTAAAGTAGCTAACCAAGGAATGATGCGCAAAAGCGCAGGAAGAGGTCGATAATGGCTAAGTACAGCATGAAACGTGATGGTAAAGAGGTTGGTCCAGCAGCTGTATACGCTGAGCCACACACTATGGACGGTAAAAAAGTAACTGTTGCTGGCGCTATTAAAGATACAACAGGCGCTAAGGCTATGGATGAAATGAATATTTCCGTAGGCAATATCAGCAAAAGCGTTGGTAAAGGCGTTAAAACAGACGGTGTTGAAACCCGTGGTAATGGAGCCGCTACTAAAGGGCGTATGGCTCGCGGGCCAATGTGCTAGTAGGCTAAACCCAAATGAACTACGTTCAACTTTACCAAGCAATACAAGACTATTCTGAGAATACGGAATCGCTCTTTGTAAACAACATACCGACTTTTGTTAAAGAAGCCGAAGAGCGCATCTATAACTCAGTTCAACTCCCACCGCTACGTAGGAACGTAACAGGCACCTTTAGTTCCGGTAATAAGTATTTGTCTTTGCCAGATGATTATTTAGCTACGTATTCAATGGCGGTTATTGATGGAGATGGCGCTTACAGCTACTTGCTTAACAAAGATGTTAACTTTATTCGTGAAGCCTATCCAACGCCTACATCTACTGGGCTACCTAAGTATTACGCTTTGTTTGGTTCTCAGTACACTAATACTAATGAATTGTCGCTTATTGTAGGGCCAACACCTAGTAGTAACTATAACGTAGAGATGCACTATTTCTATTACCCCGTGTCTATTGTTCAAGGTGTTATTTCGGTTTTTGGCGCTGTTACGGGGGGTTCTTTGTACACCAACGGCAACTACAATAACGTACCTTTAACGGGCGGGTCAGGTTCTGGAGCTGTTGCAAACATAACAGTTTCTGGACAAACAATAACTTCCGTTGAGCTGTGTCATGGCGGTTCGTTTTATACGGTTGGGGATGCACTATCGTGCTCTAACACATACATAGGCGGTTCTGGCTCTGGTTTTTCTGTAGCCGTAAGTGTGGCTGATAACTCTGAAGGCACTAGCTGGCTTGGCGATAACTACGACCCAGTGCTACTTTATGGGTCTATGCGGGAAGCAATACTCTTTATGAAGGGCGAGGCTGATTTGGTTAAGTACTACGAGGAAAAATACCAAGAAGCCCTCATGCAGCTTAATCGTCTTGGTACTGGTCTGGAGCGTGGTGATGCGTACCGTGATGGGCAAGCTAAGATTAAGGTTAACCCATAATGGCTATTCAACAAGGGCAGTGCACGATATTTAAAAAGAACTGTTTAAGTGCTTTAGAGAACTTTGCAGTTGGCACCCCTTACACCTATAAAATTGCGCTATATACGTCGTTTGCGGATATTGGTCCAAACACTACGGCTTACAGCGCAACTAACGAAATTACCGGTACCGGGTATACAGCTACAGGTAAAGTGTTGACTGTTATTCCACCTGCGTCTGACAACCTAACCCAAACAGCCTATTTGTCTTTTGCCCCTGCAGTTTGGACTCCTGCGTCCTTTACTACAGCAGGGGCTTTAATCTACAATAGCACTACTGGTTCTGCTGTTGCAGTATTAAGTTTTGGGTCAGATAAAACTGCTACAAACACATTTACAATAACTTTTCCTACGAATAACTCTACAAACGCAATTATTCGTTTTACTAACTAAGGAGCAATTATGAGCAATGAATTATCAAATTTTGGTGACAGCGCAAGCGCATCAATAACCCGTGGCGCAGCCCATGATGAAACTTTGGGTATTCAAGGTTTTTATGAAGTTAAATGCTACGATGCAGATGGCAACTTAAAATGGGAAGACACTGTTAAAAATGTGGTTACTTCCATTGGTAAACAGTCTTTATTTGACTTTTACTTTGGTGCTACAGGTACAGCTGGTGGTACAGCTTCTGGCGTTAACTATTTAGGTCTTGTAGGTTATACGGGTACAACTGTAACCGCTGGTGCTTTTGTAACAGGCGCAACATACCAAATTCTTACTGTTGGTACTACTTCATTTACATCAATTGGCGCATCTGCAAATACTGTGGGTATTGTGTTTGTTGCTACAGGCGTTGGTTCAGGTACAGGTACAGCTAACTTAATTGGTACTTTCCTTGCCGCTGATACAATGGCTACACACGCTGGTTGGGTTGAAGTTGGTTTGGCTAATGCTCCTACATATACTGGTAATCGCCAATCAATTACTTGGACAGCTGCAACTTCTTCAGGTACTTCACCATCTAACGTAACATCTAAGACAGGTACAGCAGTTACGTTTGCAATGACTTCTTCTGGAAGCGTTGGCGGTTGTTTTATTAACGGTGGCGCAACTGGTACTGCTACTAAAGATACAACTACAGGTGTTTTGTATTCTGTTGGTGCATTTACTGGCGGTTTTAAAACTGTAACAAGCGGAGACTCTTTGGCTGTTACTTACACAACCACAGCCACTAGTTAATAGGAGCCTAACATGGCTCTTGTCCTAGCAGATAGAGTACAAGAAACCGGAACAGCCAATACAACCGTAAGTTTTACTTTAAGCGGCTCTGTAACTGGCTTCCAGTCTTTTGCTGTTATTGGTAATACAAACACAACTTACTACTCAGCCACAGACGCTTCTGGAAACTTTGAAGTCGGTGTTGGCACGTATTCAACTACGGGGCCAACTTTAACTCGTACAACAATTTTATCATCTAGTAACTCTGGTTCTGCAGTTACATTTAGCGGCACGGTTAACGTGTTTGTTACTTACCCTTCTGGGTCTGCAGTATGGTCTAGCAATAACCCGGGAACTGCTGGAAATGTGCTTTTATCAAACGGTACTGGCGTTGCTCCTTCTTGGGCAGCGCCTTCAGTTCCTTCGGGTTCAGTTATACTGTTTTACCAAGCCGCCGCACCGACTGGATGGACACAAGTAACCACTGAGAACAACAAAGCATTAAGAGTGGTATCGGGTACAGGCGCTGGAACAGGTGGTTCAGTTGCGTTTACTACAGCTTTTGCAAGTCAAGCAGTTAGTGGCTCAGTAGGCACAAGCGGTGCAACAACACTTTCTACCTCAGAAATACCTAGTCATACTCATCCATCACCATATAGCGTTACAACTGGTGGATGTTTTGTTGCTTATGGCTTTGACACTATTTCCGTTGGACCATCAGGAATTGGTAGTACACCAAACCCAACAGGCTCAACAGGTGGTGGCGGTTCGCACACTCACGGAGGTGGTACATTTACAGGCACAGCAATTAATCTAGCCGTGCAATACATTGACATTATTCTTTGTTCTAAAAACTAATGAAAATAGAATCTAAAGCTAACTGCCCACTTGACGGATTTAAACCTTGCAGACAATTAGAGTGTGCGTGGTTTATGAAGATTGCTGGAACTAATCCTAATACTGGTAAAGAGGTTGAGGAATGGGGTTGCTCTATGGCGTGGTTGCCAATGTTAATGATTGAGAACAGCCAACAACAACGAGGCACAAGTGCGGCAGTTGAGTCATTTCGCAACGAAATGGTGAAGTCCAACGAAGTAGGACAGCGTGTATTACTGGCAGCGGCAGGTGTAGCACCTCAAACACAAAATATGATTTTGGAGAACTAAATGAAACTTACAATTATTCCTAGTGATAACACTGTTTATGTAGATGGTGTAGTAAAAGCGTATGCACCTTTACCATTAGATTTAACTCAATGCAACATTCCATCAGATGTTCATGCTTTGCAATGGAAAGATACCGCTGGATGGATTGAATTTGAAAATAATCCTGACGGATCAAAGCCGCCAAACGAACCCATTACAGTTTTACCTGCATGGGCTAATTTGTGTGTAGATGTTTGGAACGCATGGACACCGTATGTACCGCCACCGCCACCTAGTTCCGAGCAACCACAAACAACTGGAACACAAACTGCATGATAGCCGCAGCCCCTAAACATAGTTTTACTTACGATGGTGCACAGTTAAATGTGTTTCACGTAAATAAAGGCGAAGGTTTGCCCAGCCATGGTCATTCTTATTCACACGCAACTATGTGTAATGCAGGGTCGTGTTTAGTAAGTCTTGAAGGGCGTAGTTACACAATTACTAAAGATAGTCAGCCTTTAAATTTACCTGCTGGTGAATGGCATGAAATTGAAGCATTAGAAGACAACACTGTTTTTGTAAACGTATTTGCAGAAGGTAAAAATTAATGTTTGGATACGCAGCTTTTGCTCAGGCGCCTTTTTCTACATTGCCTGTTACAGGAGAAACGTATACGGTTAATATTTTAGAAGCATTTACTGCAGAGGATTTTTTCAGCGCTTTACGTATCCATAACGCAGATGCTACAGAAATTATTAGCTCAATAACAGACTTAGAAGCGGTAATTGCTGCGTTTAGTTCATCTATTTCTGAAAGTTTAACAGCGGCAGATAGTGCTGCGGCATCCATTGCTTTTTACGGAGAAGTGGCAGAATCCATAACCTTAAACGACTCAAACACTACCATTCTAGTATACAACGTTAGCGCAGCCGAACAAATTAACGTTGCAGACGTTACACAGTGCTTTGGGTGGGGTACTATAGATAATTCTGAATCCACCGTTTGGACATTAATAGATAACCGACAATAGGGGGATACATGACCACATGCGCAGTAATTAACTCAGATAACGTAGTAGTAAACCTTATTGTCGCCGAGCCGACAGATACACCACCAGCGGGTTGTACGCTAGTAGAAGTCCCATTTTGCGACATTGGGTATACATGGGACGGAACTAATTTTATTCCACCCGTAGGTGAGTAATGGCCACTAGATACTGGAGAGCTGGCACAGGAACTTGGACCAGCGCAAGCACAGCCAACTGGTCTGCTACATCTGGCGGTGCCGGCGGTGCGTCTGCTCCTACGCTTGCTGACGACGTTATTTTTGACGCAGGCTCTAACACCGGGACAGGCGCATTTACTGTAACCATTTCAACTGGTGCGGTATGTAGAGATATAAGTTTTGGCGGCGCCGGTGGCGCGCTTGATGGCGTGATGACCTTAGCCGGCTCTTCGGCGTGGTCTATATATGGCAGTATGACCTTAGTTTCCGCAAATTTAACGGTTACATACACGGGAACGATAACTTGGGCAGCAACCACTACAGGTAAGACAATTACCACCGCAGGAAAATCATTTAGCATTTTTCAGTTTAACGGTGTGGGTGGTGGTTGGACGTTACAAGACGCTCTTACCTTATCAGGAGCCAGTGGATTTAATTTACTAGCTGGGGCGGTAAATACAAATAACCAAACAGTTACGTCAAGCGGTGGTGTTAGTAATTTTACTACATCTGGATCCTCTGTAAGGTCATTAACACTTGGAACCACAACATTTAATTGTTCTGGAATTATTACTGCGTGGAACGTACAGACAACAACCAACTTTACTCTTAGCGCCGCATCGTCCACTATTACTTTAACTGGCAGCCCAAATCCATTTACTGGCGGCGGTTTAACGTACAACATAATAAATTTAAATGGTGGTTCGAGTGCCACCATTAATGGTGCGAACACAATAACTACATTAAATATTAATGGAACTGGTTTAAGTGCAGTTACAATTAACGCCGCAAATATAATTACTACATTAAATTTTACAGCAAGTACCGGCACAGGTATTTGTACGTTTAGTTTAGGTGCAAACCAAACTTTTACTACTGTAAACCTTTCCACGGCAAGTGTAATAAGAAGAATTTTTTTACGGAGCACAGCATACGGCACCACAAGAACAATTACTTCTACTACTAGAAGTATATCAAATGCAGACTTTAGGGATATTACTTTTGCTGGTTCGGCTTTAACAGGAACAAGTCTTGGTAATTGCGGTGGTAACAGTAACATTACGTTTGACACGCCAAAGACTGTCTATTGGAACTTAGCAGGAGCACAAAACTGGTCGGCCACAGCCTGGGCAACGTCAAGCGGTGGCTCGCCTGCCTTAGCTAACTTTCCATTAGCTCAAGACACAGTGGAATTTGATAACACCGGATCAGTTACCGGCACAATTACAGTAAACGCAGATTGGAATATAGGCACACTTAGTATCACCAAAACCGGCGCTATGACGCTGGCAACAAGCTCAAATACTCCAAATATTTATGGAAGCATTACTCTTGGGACAACAACAACGTTAACCGGAACTGGAAGTATAAGTTTATCTGGTAGGAGCACCACACAATCAATTACCAGTAACGGAAGAAGTTTTACCCAACCAATTGTTGTGCAGGCAATAAGTAGCACTGTTTCGTTAGCCGATAATTTTTCTAGTTCTAATACTATTAATACAACTCACGGAACATTTAATACCAGTAACAACAACCTAACCTGCACTACTTTTGATTCAAACAACTCAACCACCAGAACAATCACACTAGGTACTTCCACAATTAATTTAAGCAGTACTGGTACTGTTTGGAGTTTTTCAACAACAACAGGATTAACTTTTAGTGGTGCAAGTTCCACTATTAATTTAACTGATACGACGACAACTGCCAGAGCATTTACTGGTGGCGGCTTAACTTATGGCACATTAAATATTGGTGGCACAACAGGAATATCTACAACAACAATTAATGGTGCTAATACATTTACAACAATTTCTAGCACAAAAACTGTTGCACACACAATTACATTTGGTGGTTCAAATCAAACCATTACAAACTGGACTGTTACAGGTACAAGCGGTAATGTGGTAACAGTAAATTCATCGTCTGTAGGAACACAAAGAACGATTACCTATGGCGGTAGTCAAACTAACCTTGACTATATGTCGTTTACCGACATTAACTTTAGCTACACTCTGGGGGCCGCAAACCCTTACCTTGTATATGCTGGCGCAAACTCTACCAATGGCGGTAATAACAACGGTATTGCTTTTATAGATGGCACAACCAACAAAGCCTATTTATTAACAACAGGAACCAGTTGGACAGTCCCATCTGATTGGAACAGTACAAACAACAACATATATTTACTTGGCGGGGGAGGTAGTGGTCGTCAAGCCGCAAGTTCTGGATTTAACCGAGCAGGTGGCGCAGGTGGTGGTGGTGGTGGATATACAACTACGTCAAACTTTGTAGCATCGCCCGGAAACACAGTTAGCTTTAGTATTGGTGCTGGCGGTTCTTTAACTGCTGGTGGAACTACTTCTTTTAGTTCTGGAACATATACAGCAGGTGGTGGTGGAATTGGAACAACAAATACAACCCCAACTTCGGTAGGGGGTACAGGCGGTACAGGAACAACATTTAATGGTGGGGCAGGCGGTGCTGGAGCGTTTGGTACCGCACCGATAACCGCTTACGGTGGCGGTGGTGGTGGAGGCGCTGGTGGACCTGGAGGTGATGGTGGAGTAGGCGGCGCTGGTCTTGGAACTACTAGTCTTCTTACTTTTTCTGGTGGCGGTGGTGGTGGTAATGGTGGTGGAACCGCAGGAGGGATTGGAACAATATCTGGAGGTGGTGCGGGAGGTAATAATGCTGCTGGTACAGGTGGTGGTGCAGCAGCTACAACAGGTACAAAAGGTGGTGGTGGTGGTGGAGGTGGTAACGGCGCTCAAAGCGGTGCTAGTGGTGGTGGTGGTGTTGATATCCAAAATACAATTGGTGGTGGTGGTGGTGCAGGGGGTAGTCCAGTAAACCCTTCAGTTGCTGGTGGAAACTATGGTGGTGGAGGTAGTGGAGGCCCTGTAGATACAAGTGGTGGTATTTATTCATATTCTTCAGGAAGACAAGGCGCAATATTTATTTTTTATGCGCCCGCAATTCTTGTCTCTATAACAGAAAATTCAACTCTAGCAGATAGCCCCAGTGCAAACGCTGATTTTTTAAGCAGCATAACAGAAGATTCAACTCTAGCAGACAGCCCCAGTGCAAACGCTGATTTTTTAAGCAGCATAACAGAAGATTCAACTCTAGTAGACTCTGCTTTAGGTTTACCCACTTTTGCTGCAGATATTACTGAAAGCACAGATTTAGCGGACACGTTAACGGGTTTAAATATTTTTGCTGCAGCTATTACCGAAGCTGCTACTTTGGAAGATGCTTCTATTGTGTTGCGCACTGCTTTTGGAGACATATTCGAAGCCATAACCCTAGATAATGCCCAAACCGTAATAGCCAATTTTGCCAGCGTAGTATTTGAAAATTTTGACGCCGCCGATTCTCCAACGGTAGTAGCTAGCTTTACGGCAGTTATTACAGAAAACACCGATTTAGCTGATGTTGAGTCTGTTTTAGCTTCTTTTGTAGCCAGTCTTTCCGAGGCGTTAACGGCTGAAGATAGCAGCATAGGTATTAAGATTCACAACTCAGCTATAACCGAAAATACTACCCTAGCCGACACCCAAACAGTAGTAGCCGCCTTTGCAGGCTTGGTTTCAGAGAACATCTATCCAGCCGATGCAATAACTGTAATAGCGTCTTTTACTGGTCAAATAACCGAAAACTTGGTATTATTGGACGAACCATTCCCACGTGGCTGGTTTAAAATTAATGACGACCAGGCGGCTGTTTGGGTAGGGGTTAACAACACGGAATCGGGCACTTGGACAAGCATTAATAATGGGCAATCGGTAGTCTGGACTAAAGTTGATAACAGCTACCCATAAAGGATAAAACATGGCATCTAGCTTCTCACCCTCGCTTAAAATAGAGCTTATTGGTAACGGCGATCAGTCCGGGACGTGGGGTACTACGACCAATAATAACCTTGGCACCATACTTGAACAGGCTATTACCGGCGTTCAAACTATCACTATGGTCAACGCCGACTACACATTAACAAGTTTTAACGGCGTATCGGATGAGGCTCGCAATGCGGTTTTGGTGGCTACTGGGACTAACTCAGCTATTCGTCAGATTATCTGCCCACTGGTAGAAAAGCTCTACGTCATATTTAACAACACTACTGGCGGCTTTGCTATCACTATCGGTGGGGTTACAGGCTCCGTTGTTACTATCCCTAACGGCACTACTGCCCAAGTATATTGTGACGGGACTAACTTTTTCTCCTCCCAGACAGGGTCGGCTGGCAACTTTAACGTAAACGGTAACTTAGTTGTAGCGGGTACAACGGCTTTAACGGGTGCTTTAACGGGTACTACAGGCGTATTTTCGGGTGCTATTTCTTCAGTTTCCCCTACGTTTACTGGCACCCCACTAGCACCGACTGCAACTGCAGGAACCAATACCACCCAAATAGCAACCACAGCTTTTGTGCTGGCTAACGGCGTGCCAACAGGCGGTTTGGTTATGTGGCCTACAGGCACTGCGCCATCAGGGTTTTTACTGTGTAATGGCACTGCGGTGAATAGAACAACATACGCCGCACTTTTTGCGGTAATTAGCACAACCTTTGGTGTTGGTGATGGGTCTACTACGTTTAACCTGCCAAACTATACAAACCGTATGCCGTATGGTACAACCGTGGGCGCAACAGGCGGCTCTGCAGATGCTGTTGTTGTATCTCACACACATACTGCAACTTCTACCGTTACAGACCCAGGACATTTACACTCAGGAGTTTACACACCAGGAGGCGGTGAAGTCTTTGGTTTTGTTGGTGGTAACCCTTATTTGTCAGCATCACGAAATACAGCAACTAACACAACAGGTATTTCAGTAGCAACTACAAACAGTACAGAAGGTGTTTCTGGCACAAACGCTAACTTACCGCCTTACCTCGGTATTAACTTTATTATCAAGACTTAAGGACAAATCATGGGTCAATTTACAATTTCTGGTGATACAAGCGGCACGCTAACTTTAGCTGCTCCTGCCATTGCTGGTACGCCGACTATTACTTTTCCAACGGTTACTGGCAATGCTTTGGCTTCTACAGCGGTATCGGCATCTGTAAGTAACGTTGTAACTAATAAAATTGCTGTTAATATCAGCGGCACTGTTTACTACTTGTTGGCTTCTACTTCAGCAGCTTAAGGACTTAATATGGCAACTACACTCAATGCTGGAACCACAGCGGCAACGGCACTAAACGTCATTACAGATACTACTGGGGCAATGGCTATTCAGACTAGTGGCACAACGGCAATCGCTATTAGTAACGCTCAAATAGTTTCTCTAACAAACGCTTTATTGCCAGCTTCTGGCGGCACAGGTATAACTTCTTTGGGGACTGGCGTTGCTACGTTTTTAGGCACCCCATCTTCAGCAAACCTATTGGCTGCCGTAACAGATGAAACGGGTACAGGCGCTTTAGTATTTGCGGGTTCTCCGACTTTTACTGGAACCCCACTAGCGCCAACTGCCGCAGTTGCCACCGATACAACGCAAATTGCCACCACCGCTTTTGTTCGGGATATTATTCCTACGGGTATTATTTCTTTGTGGTCTGGGTCGATTGCAACTATCCCAAGTGGTTGGTTAATATGTGACGGTACTAGCGGAACCCCAGATTTGCGTGATCGTTTTGTTGTTGGTGCTGGTTCTACTTATGCTGTTGCGGCTACGGGTGGTTCTGCAAATGCCGTTGTAGTTAGCCACACCCATACAGCAACTGTTACAGATCCAGGTCACGCACATACTTTAACTAACCTTGCGTTATATAGCGACACTGTAAGCGGTGGCGGTATACCAATCCAAACAAGAACAAATAGTAACAACACTACTGTAACAGCCGTAACAGGAATTACCGTAGGAAACAGCACAGAAGGTGTTTCTGGCACAAACGCTAACTTGCCACCGTACTACGCCCTTGCGTACATTATGAAAACATAAGGTGCAAATAGTGAGTCATGCCCGATCCGTTTGGAATTATAGATGGCACGAAACAGGTCACAAAGACTCTTAATGAGTCGGTAAAGGCATCTGAAGAACTTAGTAAGGCAATTGACGGTGTTTTAGCAGTAGCGGATAAGGCGGCAAAAGAAAG
>Ga0181357_1000553_pt1 | contig 14279 bp, 10 predicted proteins | sample Fa13VDMM110DN_FD_130094 | JGI IMG/M metagenome (GOLD analysis project Ga0181357, IMG submission 130094) | Freshwater viral communities from Lake Michigan, USA - Fa13.VD.MM110.D.N | ecosystem: Environmental > Aquatic > Freshwater > Lake | place: USA: Michigan | collected 2013-09-24 | reverse complement strand
CTTTAATATTTGGAACATATAGTGTAACTTCAGTATTAGATGGTGTAAAATCAAAAGTTACCGTAGAATTAGAAAAAGCTATAAAAGCTATAGAACAAATTTCACAATTAATAAAAATAGTATATAAAATAATCGCCGGAATAATATTTAAATTACAAAATATATCTACTCAATTACAAATATTACAAACTAATTTAGAAGGATGCAATTCAACTGATAATTCACCACTTATAGATCAAATTAAAGAAGCTAGAAGTAAAATAATATCATCTATACAAGAATTAGATACATACAGTTCATTATTTCAATCAGTTGATAATAAGCAAGAACTTACATATGGCCCATATATTCTTTCGATACAGGAAGAACAATTAGTAGATAGAGGTAAAACATTACTTAGAAGAAAAGGAATTGCATTGGATAATAACGGTGTATTAATTGCTGAAACTGATCTTACATTTGCAACCGATACTAGAATTATAATTGAAGAGTTAAAATTAAAATTACAAAATAAAGGAGTAGATGAAATATACGGTGGTGGAACTGGATATCCAGAAATAGATAGAATATTACAAGAAACCGGCGGTGATGAAGATTTAGCTACAATAGAAGAATTAGATCAAGAAGATGCTGATGAATTAGAAATAAAAACCGATTTAGATGATGCCTTAGATAGTATCAAAGGAATGAGAAGATTGAGAAGAAAAGTAAGAGCTAAGGTAGAAGCATCTAAAATAGCTCTTGCCGAAGGACTTAAAACAGGTAAAATAAATCCTAATAATAGCGTAAGCAACTCCTTAACTATATCAGCAGAACCTACCGCAACTAATACAGGTACTACTGCGAATAATACATCACCAGATATTCTATCAGCTCAGGATAGAACTAATATTGAAGAAAGTATAGTAAGATATAAACGCCAATTATCAATAACTCCATCAAGAGGTCTTAGAGATTTAATTGAATATAAAATAAAACAATTACAAGAAAAACTAGAAAAAGATAGAATAGCTAGAGGTTAATAACTAAAAATTTATAATCAAAATATTTATAATATATGAGTAAACTAGATGCTTTAAGAAAAATTATAAGAGAAGAAGTTAGAACAGTAATTAGAGAAGAGTTAAATTCCTTTATTAAAGAAAATAATACGAATATAACTAAACCTATTACTAAGACATATACTAATTCATTAAAAGAAGAAGTTGCAAAAAGTAAAAAAACTAAAATAGCTTCTACTGGAGATCCTATATTAGACATACTTAACGAAACTCAAATGAACATGACTTCAGAAGACTATAGAACTGTATTTAATGGAAACAGTAGTGTAGCACAAGGATTTCCTTCTATGATGACAAATAATACATCTGAAACACCTGTTGTAGAAAGTGTAGATCAAATGCTTGCAAATGCAAGACCTGCTTCTGATGTAACTCAGGTACAAATAGATACAGTACCAGATTTTTCTGCGTTAATGAAAAATATGAAAAATAAAGGACAATTATAATGGCCTATCAAATAAAAAATATTAATCCACTAGATTTACAGCCAAGTACCGGTATCGGAGTATCGTTACCTTTTAGTTCTAAATCTGTATTTAATACTGTATATACTACTCAAGATCAATTAAAATTTAATATTATTAACTATCTATTAACAGATAGAAGAGAAAGAGTTTTTAACACTAATTTTGGTGCCAGTTTAAGAAGTTTATTATTTGAAAATATAAACAATGATAGTATAGCGAATATAGAAGCGAGTGTTAGAAGTGGTTTAGAGATAAACTTTCCTAATATTAATATTAATCAAATATTTATAACCTCGCAACCAGATGATAATCAAATCAATATATATCTTACGTATAGTATTGTTAATACAGGTATAGTAGATGAAGTAAATATAAATCTCCAAAATGGATAATAAAAAAGATATAAAATACCTTAATAAGGATTTTACTGATTTTAAATCAGCATTAATAGAGTATGCAAGGGCATATTTTCCTACAGCATATAATGATTTCTCTTCTGCATCGCCTGGAACAATGTTTATTGAAATGGCAGCTTATGTTGGAGATGTATTATCTTTTTATCTTGATAACCAATTACAGGAGACATTTCTAGAGTACGCTAAACAAAAAGAAAATCTATATTCCTTAGCTTACATGCTAGGATATAAACCTAAAGTTACCTCTGCTGCGACAGTAGATGTTGATGTATATCAAATTATTCCATCTACTGGACCTTCAACAAACAAGACACCTGATTATAACTATGCTTTAGTTATTAACGAGAATATGCAGATTAATTCATCTATTATTAAAAATGCTTCATTTCTAATACCGGATAAAATAAACTTTGCAACTTCTAATGTATCAGATCTTACCGATGTTTCTATATATTCATTTGATGGGATTGGAGACCCATTATTTTATTTATTAAAGAAAACTAAAAAAGCTATCTCAGGAGAAGTAAAAACAGCAACTTTTTCTTATGGATCTGCAGATAAATTTATAACATCAATAATTGAAGATACTAATATTATAGAAATTATAGATGTATATGATAGCGATGGAAATAGATGGTATGAAGTTCCTTTTCTAGCTCAAGACACTATATTAGATGATACATTAAATGTAAGTTTTAATGACCCTAACTATAGTTCAGATGCAAGTAATGTTCCCTATATATTAAAGCTTAAAAAAGTACCTAGAAGGTTTGCAACAAGAATAAAATCAAATAATACATTAGAATTACAATTCGGCTCAGGAATAAATCAAAACGCCGAAGAATCTATAATTCCTGATAATAGTGTTGTAGGAATAGGATTATTAGATAGTTTATCAAAAATTAATACTGCATTTGACCCTACTAATTTTACTACTACAGAAACATACGGGTTAGCACCATCTAATATTACTTTAACAGTAAGATATCTTGTTGGCGGAGGAACGCAAGCAAATATTCCTAGTAACCAACTTAATACAGTCGTAAGCTTTACTTCTGGATTTTACGGTGGAACAGTTGATAATACTCTAGCTAATCAAGTATTAACATCATTACAGGTTAATAATCCAGGCCAAGCAGTAGGTGGAGGTGACGGAGATACTATTGAACAAATAAGATTTAATTCATTAGCGCAATTTCCTACTCAAATGAGAGCAGTAACTCAGCAAGATTATATGGCTCTGGCTTTAAGCATGCCGGGAAAATTTGGTCAAGTATCTAAAGCTTTCGTAACTAAAGATACATTAACATATAATAATACTACAACAGGTACTAGTAATAAAGCTATTGATCCATTATCTACTAGCCTTTATGTTTTAGGATATAATCAAAATAAACAATTAATAACTCCACCAACAACTTTAAAAGAAAACCTTAAAACCTATATCTCTCAATATAGAATGCTAACAGATAGCATAAATATAAAAGATGCATTTATAGTTAATATAGGTGTTAATTTTGATATTATACTTAGACCGAATTATTCAGGAAGAGATGTTATTTTACAATGTCTTGATCTATTAAAAGAGTACTTTAAAACAGACAAATGGGAAATTAACCAACCTATAGTATTATCAGAATTATATACATTATTAGATTCAGTTAACGGTATTCAAACAATTAATAATATAGAAATAAATAATTTATCTGGAGAAGAATTAGGGTATTCAAAATATTCTTACGATATTAAATCAGCTACATTAAATAAAGTTATATACCCTTCATTAGATCCTTGCATATTTGAAGTTAAAAATCCAGAAAATGATATTCAAGGTAGAATAGTCACATTTTAATAAAAAGAAAAATGGCAGTATATAAAATATTCCCTAATAAAGACGCTTCGATATATTCAAGATACCCTAGTTTGAATGCTGGTAGAGATGAAATATTAGAAATTTCTGTAAAAAATAATACTAGTATAGCGGGTACTTCTGAAAATATAGGATCAACTACATTAGATGATATAAGAAGAACATTAATTTCATTTTCTGATAATGATATAAGTACTATAAAATCTTTTAATAGTTCATCATTTAGTGCTAATTTGAGATTATTTTTAGCTACTGCAGAAAATTTATCACAAAATTACTCAATAGAATGTTTTCCTCTAACTCAAAGCTTTATAATGGGTACCGGAAAATTTAATGATAACCCAGTTACTACAAATGGAGTATGCTGGTCTACTGTAGGTCCAATATCTAGTTCTGCAAAATGGACTGAAGTAGGAAATAATTTTTCTTATTTATTTACTAGTGGTGGAGGTTCATGGAATTCATCCTTTAGAACAACCCAAAGTTTCGACTATACTGCAGATAAAGATTTAAATATAAATGTAACTCCAATACTAAGTAATTGGTTTAGCGGTTCAATAAATTACGGTGTAATATTAAAACATTCATCATCGATAGAATTAAATACTGGCTCTTTTATAGATCTAAAATTCTTCTCTATGGATACACATACAATATATCCGCCTTGTTTAGAATTTAAATGGGATGATTCTTCTTATAATACTGGTAGTAATACTAATGGAATAATTACAAGCGATAATTTTATATTAAACGTAGGAAACAATTTAGGAGAATTTAAAAAAGATAATAATTATAAATTTAAATTAAAAGCAAAAGATAAATTTCCTACCAGACAGTTTACAACATCTTCTATATATCTAAATTGGAAATACCTACCCACATCGTCTTATTGGGGAGTTCAGGATTATAAAACAACCGAAATGGTTATTGATTTTGATAATAACTATACTAAAGTTAGTGCTGATTCAACAGGTAATTTCTTTACTATATATATGAACGGATTAGAACCAGAAAGAACTTATAAATTATTAGTAAAGACGGTATTACCCAATTCTGAACAAGTAGTGGTAGATAGCGATGTTTTATTTAAAATAGTAAGATAATGTCACAAGAATTAAATCTATATAGAGAGGTATACGGTCAAAATACATATACTAGAGTTGTTGATACAGAATTTAAACAACTAATAGATCCGGTTGAAACAGATGTATTGCAAGATATAACAGTAGATGAATTCTTTAATCTATATGAAAGTTTATTTTTTGAAATACCTATTAACGGTGATGTTAATACTCATGAATATTTAGTAAGAAGAAGTACAGAGTATTTAGGAGGATCAGTAATATCTGATAATGAAAAAGCATTATTAGAAGAAATTAATAGCTTGAGACAACAACTATTAGATACTAATACAAGTCTAATCGACATATCTAAATTAACATAATGGAAATAACAAATATAAATTATCTAGGTTCTAATCCGGAATTTCAAGAATATAATAATAAAGATACTTCTTTAATTAGCAGTAATATTATATCTAGGAATTTTGGTGAATTAGATGACTATATAGAGTATTTTATTAGTGATTTAAATAGTAATCTATTAACATCAAATTATAACGTAACATCTTATTCTATTAAGAATACTGATGCAGTTAATGCATCTGGAAATATAGTATTATTAAATCCCGATCAAGATGTATTAAATGAGGGATATGATAGAGGTGCAGTAAATATTACTTATAATTTTTTTAAGAAAATATTTAATAGTAATTTTGATAATAGATTTTGGATAAATGAAATTTCTACTGATAGAACTGAATTAAGAGTATATAGGCAAGATCTATCTAACGATGATTTATTAAATTATTTTAACGAATACAGTCTCAATTCATCTACAAAAAATTATTACCCAGACTTCTATCTTAATTTTGGAGATAATAAAATACTAATTGGTGTAAACTTATTATATTCTCTTAATAACGAGGAGGCTAATTTATTAATTAAACTATACGAACCACTTCCTGCAGAGTTAGGAACTAAAGATACTTTTTGGCTAGTAGATAAATTAGCAGAGCCAGCTACATATAATGTAGATATTCAAATTCCAGCCGAGCAAATTATAACAAGAGATCAATTAAGAGGTCCTAATTATAATATAGAGATATCTAAAAAAGTAGGTCAAAATACTAATTTTATTACATTAGGTAGTTTTTATACTGGATCTTCTTTAACATCATACCAGCAGTTAAAAAGTCTAGTAGATGAAAAAGGGATTGATATAAATGTAGATTATAGTAATTTTAATAATTTTATACATTTCTCTTCTGCATACGAAAGAATAAATAATTTTGCATATAAAATTCAATTAATAGAAGGGTATAATTCAGATATCAATTCACTAAATAGTATATTTTCTAACGCAATAACAGTATCAAGTAGTAAGTCATCTCTAGAATCAAAGATTAATAATATAATAGAAAAATTCGATGGATATGAATATTATTTATATTATGAATCAAGTTCAAATGCTTGGCCTAAATCAAATAATACAAAACCATACTCACTATATGCTTATACTAGCAGTCAAGTAAGCAACTGGCTAGGAGGAATCAATACTGTTCCAACAAGCACTACTCAAAGTATATTATATTCTGCTTCTCTTTACGATTATAATAATAAAGATTGGTTAATAAATACAATTCCAGAATATCTAAAATCTGATCCTAATAATGAACCATATCAAATTTTCTTAAATATGATTGGTCAACATTTTGATAATATATGGATATACATAAAAGATGTTACTAATAGATATAATGCAGAAAATAATTTAGATAAAGGTATATCAAAAGATGAAGTAGCAGATGCTTTAAAATCATTAGGCATTAAACTATATACTAATACTAGTATATCCGATAATATATTCTATTCACTTTTAGGTGTAGGGCCTGATGGTGAAAACTTACCTCCAACAGGTTCAGAAGTAATAACAAATTATATAACATCTTCTATTAATACATTACCAGCTGACGATATAGTATCAGAATATTATAAAAGATTATATCATAATATACCTTATCTTTTAAAAACAAAAGGCACTAAAACCGGATTAAGAGCATTAATAAACTGCTTTGGGATTCCTGATACTATTTTAAGAATTAATGAATTTGGAGGTTCAGACAAATTACGATCTACACCAGATTTAGTTCAAGATGATTATATAGTATCGTACTATAATACAGGATCTAATAATATTATAGTACCATGGGGTCCAGCAAGGTATAATTATCTAAGTACTGGTGATTCAGGAAGCGCGTCTTTTCCTAATAGTATAGAGTTTAGCTTTAGAAATATAGAAGGGTATCCAAAACAATCTAGCTATTATACACAATCATTATTTCAAATAAACGGAACCGGATTATCCTCTAATAAACCTACACTAGGTATTAATATATCATATAATCCTATAACTAGTATTACTGGCAGCTATAATCAATATTACGGTAATTTAAGATTTTATTTAAGTGGTTCTAACGGATATAAAATAACTACTCCAATCTCGTTACCCTTCTTCGATCCTACCCTATGGTGGACAGTTGCCATAGAAAGAGTAAGCGGGTCTCAAGAGGCTAATTATTATGTTTATGTAGCCAATAGTTTATATAATTATGAAGGAGGGTCAAATATTGGATGGAATGCTTCTGCATCAATTAATATTTCTGGATCTATCTCTTCTAGCTATAACGACGCCTGGTCATCAACTACTAATGATAGATTATCAGGTATATTAGGAGGATATTCTAGTAGCGGAATTTTAGCACCTAATGGAGTATCTTTTCAAGGTCTTATAAAAGAATTAAGATATTGGTCAGAGCCATTAACCAGCAGTGTAATATTTGAACATGCTCAAAATATTAATTCATATACAGGAAATAATGAAACATCTTCATTATTTAATTTAGTATTTAGATTACCTCTAGGTAATGCTAAAGATTTTCCTACAGGTAGTCAAAGTATATTTACTCCCTATAGCGGCTCTTTACTTAGAAAATATAGTATATATAAATCAACCCTGCCTTCATTTCATCCTGCAATAAGTGGTACATTTTATGTAAATCCAACATATCCTGCATTTACTAATATAGGATCTATTATAAGCGGGTCAGCTGTTAATAATGTTAATATAAACTACGGGTATTTTATATCATCAGGAAGTAAGACATTCGTTTCCGAACAGAGATATAATTTAATCGCTACACCATCTACTGGATTAGATCAAAAAGTTAGTAATAAGGTCAATGTTGTAAATCAAGATTATTTAGAAGAAAATCTACTATCAAGAGATACAAGTATTCAAATATATAATGATGACATAAGCCCTAACTCTAATGACATTGAAATAGGTTTTTCTCCATCAGATTTAATAGATGAAGATATTACAAATCAATTAGGATATTTTAATATCGATCAATTTATAGGAAGTACAAGTGATCTATATTTAGATACTTATTCTGATTTAGATAATCTAAGAAAAACTTATTTCCAGAAATATCAAAGTTCATTTAAATTATGGGATTTCGTAAGACTTATTAAGTATTATGATAACTCATTATTTAAAATGATAAAAGATTATGTTCCTGCAAGAGCTAGTCTATCAACAGGTATTATTGTTAAACCACATATTTTAGAAAGATCTAAATACAAAAGAAACGAACCTGTATTTACTTTTAATGATTATAGTCAATCAATTGATATGATTGATATATCCGGATCTAACCCGGAAGGACTTGATTTAAATACTAATTATACAGGATATATTTCTTCATCTTTAGGATTATTAACTAAAAGCTATACTGATAAGAGTCAACCGTTTACTGGTGAATTTGGAGGAACCGAATTTACACCCACTACTTCAGAATTTAAACAATATGGTATATCTAGTATTACTACTCCTACATCATCATACTATGTAACATATTCGTTAGATCCATTACTTAATAATGTATCCTCTAGTGTTAAATCTAAATTTATACTAGATATTGATTATTCTTCGAATCCTAATATTCCTGTAAATAATAGTTTAATAACTGGTGCTTTTGATCTATATGATAGTAGATCTAAAGATATAGACTATACTGGCTTATCTTCACCTTATTGGCCTTTTGCAGAAATTCAGGATTATAATTATAACTTATTTAGCTTTATAAGTTCTCGATACACAGGGTCGAAAGTAAGTAGTTTATTATATAATACGTATACCGGACCAAATGAAGGATATATAGGTGATCAGTCATACGGACAAAATCCTGCTATTAATTATTATACTAACAAGCTAGGACTATTTTCAGGTATAACAACGAGTTCATTTTTTAATAATAGAAGTCAAATTTCATTATTATATTTACTAGATAGAAACGGTGACTTTGTTACTTTAAATAAAAACAACAAAAATTTATTTGAAGTGCAGAATATATTTAAACAAGATACATTAACAGTAGATTTATTTGATCCAAAACAATATAGTAATCAATTAAAAAGTAACGGAGTAAAAAACATATATAGTGCAGGATACGATTATTTACCTATGCTATATACTTCTGGATCAGTTGTTACCATGAGTTTTGAAATACTTAACGGTACCAATAGAACAGATCTTTATTATTATACTCCACCGGTAGGATTTATTAGCAGCTCAACATACTCTACTGCGTCAGTATCATATAACGGTCAAACTTGGAGAAGTATATATAACGTATATAGGACCGGTTCAGAAGCAAATAACTTTACAACTAATCAATTTAGAGTAGGTCAGTTAAACGGATCAGCAGTAACAAACTCTTATTTCCAGCCTTCAGCTTCAGGATATTATTCTTTTAACAATAATATTAATTTAACAGCATTTGCAACTGCAGGTCAAGTCGTTACAGTTAATTTAAGAATATTTAAAACCGGATCTACCGGGGGTCAGCAGATACAATCTGTTACAGGTAAATCGTTTATAGGATCTAATAATTATTTTTCTGCAACACCCTATAGATTTATACAAGAAACATATTTTGTAAGTATAAATGCTTTTGCTATACAAGTAGAAACTGAAGATCTCTTTATAAATGACACTATTCCTTATATTATTGAAGGAGGATTTACAATAGATGAAGTTAATATTTTCTACCCAGGTCCGAATTTTACTGTTACCCGCAAACAACTCAGTGGTACTGGATTATACTTAGAAAGTAATATATTTGAAGTCAACGGTGCTAATAACGGAACCCTAGCTCTTGCCAGCTCAGTAGATAATTTATTTTTTGATAGTACAAATAATGATAGATTAGAATTTGAATTAGTAATATCCTCATCAACGGGAACACCTTCTGCTACAGTAGATTCAGCGATACTATATAATAGTGTATTAGGATCGACAGGTAATGTTCCTGTTACCAATCCATTCTATATAGGATTAGATGTATCAGGTAGCGGTAATACCTTGACGTTAACCGGATCAATTGCTAATTTATATTCTAGTGATGTAGGAGCACCCGAGGCTATATTTCTACCTGCCGGTTCTAATCTATATAACAGATACGGAGATGTTACTGAACCATTTACTTTAGAACCAGGAGATAAAATATTATTTAACTTAAAAAATAGAGCTGCTTTTTCAGAATATGATATAGTTAGTTCTTTTAGAAGAAATACTAATAGAGTAGATATATCTGTTGTTCCTCAATTACCTTCTAACTTATTTTCCGGATCGGCACCTGATGGTAATTTAAATACAATTATATTCTTAAAAAAGAAAGAAGATGAAACATCAATATATGTAAATTATGTTAAACCTGAAGGTAAAACCTCTTACGGATTCACGATACCGGAAGATGTTAATCCTAATGTAATAGAAAACATAGATACAATAACTAAAGAAATTCAATCTAAAAAATTAATTAATGATGTATCAGATCCGTTAAATCAATTAAATGGTGGTGGTTTCTAACAATTAGTAATAATTTCAAAATTTTTTATATTTATAATATATACTTAAAACAATATGGGATATTTAAATAATACTAGCGTAGTAGTTGACGCAATTTTAACTAAAAAAGGTAGAGAACTATTATCAAGAAACGATGGTTCTTTTACAATTACTCAATTTTCTTTGTCAGATGATGAAGTAGATTATACAATGTATAATCCTAATCACCCTTCAGGTTCAGCTTATTACGGTGAAGCTATCGAAGCAATGCCTGTTTTGGAAGCGTTTCCTGACGATACTCAAATAATGAAGTATAAGTTAATTACCCTACCTCGAGGTACTGCTAAGATTCCTACTCTAGATTTAGGATACTCTTCTATTATTTTAAAACAAGGCGCTTCTCTAGCCATTACTCCTCAAACTCTTAATTATTTAGGAGCTAACTCTACATTTGAGCAATCAGGATACCTTGCTACTATAGGTGATGTAAGAACAATGGCATCATTCACAGGTACAGGTATTAATACAGCAGAAGCAACAAATGCTAACTCTACAACTACATTAGGTACCAACGTAAGTAAAACAGTAATTGGAGCTACTATCAATTTAACTGCAACAACGGTTAATACGTTATTCGGATCCCTTACTAAATTAGAAACTAATTTAATCATAGTAGGTAGAGACTCTGGTGCTAGAGTAACAATACCAGTAACTATTACAAAACAACAATAAAAAATAAAATATGAGCTTTGTATCAATAGATCCAACCGATTTCGTAGTTAGTGCTGATTCAGTTACTGCACCAGCATGGAGTAATAATGCAACTGTATTAACCTCTTTTGCAACTCAGAGTACTATATCTAACTCTCCTACATTCTATATTGATGTTTATTCATCAGCTAGCGTGGCAACAGGTCCTGAATTTTCTATAGCATACGGCAACGTTAATGGATTCGGATCAGTATATTATAACCCCTTAGTTAACACTCAATCTCCTTCCAGAACCGTTTACGGTCAATATAGAACATTAGTATATGGAGATGAAAATAAAAACTTTAATTTCGGTACAGGAAATAGTAATGCCCAAGATATATATGTAATTAATATTAATAGAAGTAAATATAAAGAAAAACTATTCTTATCTACATTTAATTTGTATCTTAGCGGATCTACCGGTGTTAATAGAATTCAATTAACCAATAATAGTGCTACTACTACAACTACTACATTCTTAGATTGTGGTAGAGTATATGATATTGTTAGCGGAAGTAACGGTACCCCTTCTAGCGTAATCCCAGCAGGAGCCTCTACAGCAGGATATACAGCTTCAGGATCATACGGTTTATTCCTACCAGATGTTGGCTTAATTGTATTAAATCCAGGAGCTTTAGATTTAACTGCAGTAAGTGGCGGTCTAAGCTTAGGTACAGCTGTAACTCCTAATACTAATACAACTAATTTTACTAAACTATATAACGCTATTAATAGAGGAGCTTCTATATCAAGTAATACAGGATTCCAGCTAAATAGTGAAGAAACTATATCTTCTAATTATATATTCGTTAGAGTTAAAAATGCTGACTTTAACTATACTACAAATCCTTCAATGATAAGCGGAAGTGGTGAATTAGTATATTCTAGCTTAATTAATAATCCTCAAACATATATAACTACAGTAGGACTATATAACGATAGTGAAGATTTATTATCAGTAGCTAAACTATCAAAACCTCTACCTAAAGACTTTACAAAAGAAGCATTAATAAGAGTTAAATTAAATTGGTAAAAAGTGAAATATGAGCTCTGCTATAAAATCACTAAAGGGTACAGATCTTACAGTATCTCCATTTAAAGTATTTAAACAATATACTATACCAAGTGCTTCTTTTAGTGCTAATAATATAGTATTATATACTGGAAGCTATATCGATCAAACTACTACTCCTATTTCACAGAGTTTAATAAACTATAACTCTGTAAAGCAATTATATTATTCTGGATTCTTAACTTCTTCATTTCAAAAAAATAATATAAGTGGATCATTCTATGATAATTTTATTCAATCTACTGCAGCTTCTGGAACATTAGAATATGAAAGTAGATATTTTCCTATAAATGTAGGATCTAACGTATATGCCTTATCTATACCTCAAACTCTTTATGGAGAGCAAATAAAGCCGGGAAATTTTATATTAGAAAAAAGCAGTTCCTATTACTTAGTAGATGATGGTAACGGAAACGTATACGACGTGCTTCCATTTCTTAATTTATATGTTTTAAATGGATATGTTTTAGATGGATATGTAACAGGTTCAGGCGGTGATTCAAAAGTAGGAAATATTTTTTATTCACACGGAATATTTGTAATAACTAATCAAGGATATGCAATTCCTAGTACTATAATATCTTCATCACTTTCATTTAAATCTACTAATACTATATATGAAACTCAAGTTATATGTCAGGTTAGTGAGAATGAATTTAATCTAACTCAAAACCCATCAGCAGTTTCAGGCTCCCAAGGAGATTATTACCCATATATTACTGGTTCGGATTTTAACCCTTATGTAACAACAGTGGGTTTATATAATACAAGTGATGAATTATTAGTAGTTGGTAAATTAGCCCAGCCCTTTAGAATGCCTTCAAATACAGATGTAACATTTATAGTAAAATACGATAGTTAATGAGAAAATGGTTATATGTAAGTGAGAAAGATAAATCTCGCTTTATCGAATCCTTAGAGGATTTCCCTGAAAATTGTGTAGGTTTTATTTATCTTATAAAAAATCGAAATACCGGTAAAGTTTATATAGGTAAAAAATCTTTATACTCAAATACAAATAAAAAGCTTACCAAAAAAGAAATAGCCGAACAAACCGGTCCTGGTAGAAAACCCACTAAAAAGTTAGTTACTAAAGAAAGTAATTGGAAAGTTTATATGGGTTCATCTAAAGAACTTTTAGCTGATATTAAAGAAATAGGTGAAGATATATATGAGAGAAATATATTATACTTCTGCTTTAGTAAAAAGCAGTTAACATATTATGAAATTAACTACCAAATGAAATATAATGTTTTAGAGGTAGATTCTTATAACGATAACATCTTAGGTAAATTTTATAGAAAAGACCTAATTTAGTTTGAATATTGAAGATTTATTCTTATATTTAAGCTATGAATAACTCTATGGTTTTACTTAGCTTCGTAGAAAGCGTATTAGATAAGGGGAAACATACCTCTAGATCTAATTATGCTTTTCATTGCCCTTTCTGCCATCATCATAAACCTAAACTAGAAATCGATTTAAATACTAATTCTAAAGGTGTAAACACCTGGCATTGCTGGACTTGTGATGCTAAGGGTAAATCTCTGTTCTCTCTATTGAAAAGAATGGATGTCTCTAAGGATAAGATAAATGAACTACAATCTTATGTAAAATATTTACCCGCCGGGAGAGAAGAGGAAACTAGGGAAGAATTTAAAGTAGAGT
>Ga0181357_1000552_pt1 | contig 14293 bp, 2 predicted proteins | sample Fa13VDMM110DN_FD_130094 | JGI IMG/M metagenome (GOLD analysis project Ga0181357, IMG submission 130094) | Freshwater viral communities from Lake Michigan, USA - Fa13.VD.MM110.D.N | ecosystem: Environmental > Aquatic > Freshwater > Lake | place: USA: Michigan | collected 2013-09-24 | reverse complement strand
CGCACCGCTGGCCTTGCTTTGTTGTCTCAGCAACTTGGTGGGCAAGCCTCTAGTTATGGGTTTAGTTGGAAAGGCAACAGATCAGCCGACTTCCACCAAGGTAAGATGGCAAAAATCTTGTATGACAAGGGTGTTCGTAGCCTGTCAGACCTTGGGTTTTCTAAAGACGGCAAGCAACTGATCAACAAAAATACTGGTCAGGTCATTCCCCATTACAAAAACAGGAAGATGGGCAAGGATGGCCGCGCCCAGATTGGATGGGAGTCTGGTGGCAAAGGCTTAACCAACTATTACGTACAAGCGGATGCCCAAGGCAATCCGGTGTTTACTCCCAAGTGGAAGAGCAATGCTCCCGGTGGGATTGGTGGAGCAATCCTTAAATATGCCGCCCCTGTCATTGGGGCAGTTAATCCACTTGCTGGCGCAGCAGTAGGTGCGGCATTGGGGTTGGCGCAAGGTCAGAAGTTTGGGGATATTGCCAAGGGCGCAGCGTTAAACTATGGGTTGAGTAGTCTTGGGAGACTGGGTAGCAACTTTGCCACCGCAAACTTGCCAATGATCGGGAATGCTGGCATTACAAACGCCATAGCGGATTCGTTGGGTGGGGCCGCAGCGGGTGGCATTAGGGGTCTGGCAACTGGGCAAAACCCATTTCAATCCGCTTTGACTGGTGCAGCCACCTCCGCTGTTGGTTCTGGTATTGGTCAGTTAGTCGGTCAGATTCCTAGTACAGGTAACGCCACTCTCGATAAGTTTCTTCAAGCCGGGGCGCAGCGCGGTTTGGGCAGCGCAATTGGCCCTGCGTTTGCTGGACTCTTTGGCGGTTCTGGCGGCATCAATACTGGCATGGCAAACCAGACTGGTTTCCCACAAAATAGTCCCCAGAATCAAGGCGGCAATCAGGGATTTGGCTCCATCCCGACAATGGGCTCTGGCAATATGGCGAATTTCTTGCAGTTGGTTAACTCCATACCGCAACCCACTGCCCCTGCTTTTGCTGGCCCCCAGTTTAATGTTGCACAGGCATTTGAGCCAACCGCACAGAAGTCGCAAAACTTCATGCCGTCAACCAACAATTTTGCATAAGAGGTAAATCATGAGTTATCTTGACGACCTTATGGGCAGTGGTGCTCCATCATTTGATTTCAACTTGGATTTAAGTAATATTGGAAGTGGGACGCCGAAGTACAGTTTCAGCGACCCTAAGAATTTGATTCCCTATGCTACGGATGAACAACTGTATGATCCTGCCAATCAGGGGTTCTATGGCATACCTTATGCAACAGATGAGGAATTGTCTGATAAAGCCAATCAGGGCTTTTACGGTCGCGCCTCGCAGCCAGCACCTCCTCCCGAAGAGGAGTGGTATACCAAACTCTTGAAGTCGCTGAAGGGTGGTCTTTCAAAGAAAGCATCCTCCCCTGAAGGGATTGCCGAACTGGCGCAGATTTTTATGGCGGCTAGAGGGATGTTTGACAAAGACTTCATTACTCCCAAGAAGGATGGATTGCAAACGCCAATTAGCACGACGATGACGGCAAGTCGGGGGAAGCCAAAACAACAACCATATATTCCATATTCCAGTCAGCCGACGATGGGGCAAGATTACGGCGTTTCTGATGTCACTTATGCAGCCAAAGGCGGGATCATGGGCCTACAGCAAAAAGATGGGCGGTACTTGCGAGGCCCAACTGACGGGATGGCTGATGAGATTGAAACGGACATTGATGGCAAGCATCCAGCCAGACTGAGCCACGGTGAATTTGTGTGGCCCGCAGATGTGGTTGCACACTTTGGGAATGGCAACTCTGAAGCAGGGGCAGAGGTGCTCAAAAAAATGATGGAGCGTGTTCGTAGGGCGCGGACAGGTAACCCCAAGCAAGGCAAACAAATCGACCCAGAGAAGTTTATGCCGAAGGTCATGAAGGCCTCAAGCGGTGGCATTGCAGCCTACGCAGGTGGTGGCCCAGTGGCGTTTGCAGAAGGCGGTAATGTTGTTCAAGAACAAACTTTAAGCAATTGGGCTGCTCCCGCGCTCAGTGACATTGCTTCGAGAAGCCTTGCATTGTCTAAACAAGTCACCCCTGTTTATCAAGGCCCATTGACCGCAGGCACTTCTCCGTTGCAGGGACAAGCGTTTAGCAATCTCGGCAAGTTGACTGGTTCAATGAACGACTTTGGCACCGTTCAAAGTTACATGAACCCGTACATCAACGATGTGATGAAGCAGCAGTCGGATGAGGCGAGGCGTCAGGCTGCCATTACTCAGACAGGGATCAACTCACAAGCCACCCAGCAAAACGCTTTTGGTGGCAGTCGGTCAGCCATCATGGGGGCAGAGAATAATCGTAACCTTGGAACCACGCTGGCAAACATCCAGTCTTCTGGTTTAAACAGAGCATACGACAACGCCATGAATCAGCAAGTGCAAGCAGGCCGGTACGGTCTTGATGTTTACGGCGCTCAGTTGGGTGCGGGCGGTACTCAGCGAGCCAATGAACAACAGGGCATTGATGCTCGAAGGGCTCAGTTTGAAGCGCAAGTGGCTGATCCAATGAAGCGTTTGCAGTTTGCCAAAGACATCTTCTCGGGCCTTCCAATTCAGACCAACAACACCAACGTCAACTATTCAAGTCAGGATAACCTGATCAATCAGTTGAATCAGATGCTTCCATATCTTAAATAACCATGAGAACGGAAATGAGTAACTCCTATCCTTCCGCACTCCCTGCTGCAACTAAGTTGTTTTTGGATGCTCTGCAAGCCGGGGGCAAACTCACTTCCCCCACGGGGCCGACAGTCCTTGGTCAAGCAGGTGCTCAGATGGGGGTGAATCCCCAACAAGGGGCTCCAGCAGAGCCAGAACAACAAGGCATCGCTGCCATTCTGGATCAGGCGCAACAGGCTGGCCCCTCGGTTGCCAATAATCAGGCAATGATGCAGCAGCAGCAGTTAGTGGATCAAGCAGCCAATCAAGCCGCTCCAGCGGCTGCTCAGATGTTGCAACAACAACCTCAACAGCCACAAGGCATGGCTCATGGTGGTCTTGCTGCCATTCCTTCTCACATTCAAGAGTTTAAGGAAGGTGGAGTGATTGGATATTTTGAAGGCGATTTGGTTCAAGATGATACGGAGCAAAAGAAAAAAGATATTGAAACATTGCAAAAAATTGCTGCTGGATCGGGGGAGACATTAAAGTCTTTGGCAGCGGCTGGACTTGATATAGCCTCGCTCATCCCAAGGGGTTTACTGGGGGCGGCAGAGACAGGTATTACGCGCCCACTTCGTGCGCTTGGGGCTCCGATTCCATATCTGCCATCATTTCTTTATGGCGGCGATGCTTCATCTTTAACGCCGTTTACAGATAAACTGAGGCGTAAAGAACTTGCCTCCGCCCCTGCCCCAGAAGTTCGCGCGGATACCGCCGCCCCAACTTATACGGTTGATCCAGAAACTGGTGTTGCACAACCAATTGGATACGCAACGCCTCAAGAGTTGGCAGCAGAAAAACTTAATGCTCCTCGTTCTGGTGTAACTGCCAAAACTGAAAAGCCTCCGTCAGGCTCCTCTAGGACGAGTGTGTCTACACGGGAGAAGATGGGTGACCCGACCGCGCCGGAGCCATCAGGGATCGCAGCGGGCACCCCGTCCGTTCAAAACTTTGATGATTCGGAAGCGCAAAGGCTGTATAAACTGCGTCAGGCGCAGATTGCCAACAAGCCTGACTTTCAGTCAATGGGGTTGGCTGATATTGCTGCCATGCAGAAGCGCGACGAAGACAGCGCATCGTTCCGTAGATATGCGGCCATCGCTGGCGCTCGCAAACCCGGAATCAATGCGGGTTCATCCATGATGGCTGCCGCTGGGCAATTTGCACAGGGTCAGGACGCACTGGCAAATGCAGCAGATGCTGCCAAGACGGCACTAGCCAAGGCTACATACGCAGAATCCATTGGTGATACTGATGCAATGTTGAAGTTCCAAAAGGAATTCAACGACAACAAAGTCAAGATGGTCGAGATACGTCAGAGGATGGATTTAGGCATTTACGAGCAGCAGCAAGCCAATAAGCGCAACGAAGCAGTCAACGCTATCAGGGCGCAAATGGCTGCAATGGGTAGCGGGGGAGGCAAAAATCTCAAGAACCCAGTGGATGTTATGAATATTGTTGAAGACAATATGGAAAAATACATGAAGGGTTGGACTGAATCAAGAGAAGGCAGAATGGCGAAAGGCCCAGAACGTGAGGCCGAGTACAGAAGGCGGAAGTTGGATATGATTTTAGAGATGAAGGCAATGGGCGCAGTTGTTCCTGAAGGCATTGAAAAATTGTTGGGTGGCGGTCAAACGACGAGAACTGTTAAACTCAATCCTTAAACCCATACTGAAGAGCCTCTATGTACAATGTCGAACTCCCAGACGGTACGCTAGTACAAGTTCCTGATAATGTTCCAGAAGATGAGGCTAGGAGAAGGATTCGGAAGCAGTTCCCTCAGTTTGCGGAACCTGCCGACAAGCAAAGCATTCTTCGCCAAGTAGCGGACGTTCCTCTCGGCATAGCAAGGGGCGCAACGCAAGGTGCCCGAATGATTTCGGACATCTTCGGCGCAGGGTCGAAGACCTCACAAAACATTGCCGGGGTCGAAAACTACATTGCTGACCTGATGTCGGCTCAGTCCAAGAAGGATCAGCAAGAAATTGCTCGAATCCAGAAAGAGGCTGAAGACAAGGGCATTTGGGATCAGGTCAAGGCTGGTGCCCGCGCATTTGCCATCGCGCCAATTGATACGCTGTCCTCTGCCGCTGGTACAGCCCTGCCTGTCATCGCGGCAGGTGTGGGCGCTGCTACGCTGGGCGCTCCTGCTGCTGTGGGCACAGGCATTGCCGCGCTTATGGGCGCTGGTATGGGCGCGGGAACCATTAAAGGTTCTATTTACGAAGCAACTAAACAGGCCCTGATGGAAGAGGGTGCAACCCCTCAAGTTGCAGAACAAAAGGCGCTACAGGCGCAAGAATACGGCGGTAAAAACTTAGACCAGATTCTGCTGGGCACCGTTATCGGCGGCGTGGCGGGTGCTGGCCCTCTGGAGCGAGGCGCCGCCCGCATCTTGTCTGGCCGTATTTTAAACAAGGCAGCCAAAGAATCTGGCGAGGCAGCAACCAAGAGCACCTTGCGGAACCGTGTTGAGTCCGGTCTGCTAGAAGCCGCCCCGGAAGCCTTGCAAGCAGGTCAGGAGCAGGTTGCTCAAAACATTGCCTTGCAACGAGAGGGCATGAATGTCCCCACCTTCCGGGGTGCAGTGGGTGCTGCCACTCTAGAAGGTCTGGCCGGAGCAGGATTGGGCGCAGCCGTTGGACGTAGGGCTACTCCTCCTGAATTGATGGAAGGGCAGATGGCAGGTGAAACTGCCCGCCAATCCGCAGAGCGTTTACAGCAGGAAATCAATGATCTGCAAGGGCTAAAGGCTATTCAAGCCCAGCAAGATGCAGAGGCCCTGCAAACTGGTCTCGGCGCTGCGATGACGGCCAAGATGCCACAGCCGGGAGAAACACCGCTTAGGCCACCTTCCCGCATCACAGGCAACCCTGATCCGCAGGGTGAAAACTACAGCGGACTGCTCACGCCTAATATCCCACCAGCACCCCCTCAGGAAACACCTGCGGGGTTTGGCCCTGCTGTTGGCGGTATTGCGTCTGTTCTGCCCCCCAGAGCGGCAGGGGCAGTGGCTGACACGCCGTTTAATCAAGTGATGTCGCAAGATGCTCCACCGCCCGCTGGTTTAGAAGGCGGCTTGGGAAGCATTCCATCTACGATGCCACAACGCGCAGACCGACCAGCAACAGACAGGCTGCCTTCTTTTAATCAAGTGATGGCTCAGGATGCTGATCCATTTGTTGCGACCGTGGGCATAGGTGGAGCATTGGGCGGCATCGAGCCAAGTCTGCCATCCCGTCCTACAGTGGATGGCACTCCCACGTTTAATCAGTTGATGGCGCAAGACAAAGCCATCGACCGGGGCATTGCTTCTGCTGTTCAAACGGCTATCCGCAAGAACACGGCGTCTGAGGCTCAAGGCCCAGCAACCCCAATACTTAAACAGCCTGAGCCGACCTTTGTCTCAGGGCTCGACACGATTGTAAAAGGCGGCAAGGGAAGCCCATCACAGGAAACGGCACAAGGCCCCGCGACCCCAATCATTCCCGTGGTTCCTCCCGCTGCCCCAGAGGCTGGCGTACAGGGCATCATCAAGGGTGGCAAAGGACAAGCAGCAGGGCAGCAAAACACTGCCCCGGCTACCCCCGTTATGCCCCAAAAGCCCCCGGAATCGGGAGTTTCGGGCGTTATTAAGGCGGCAGCAGGACAACCATCTACGGTTCAAGGCCCATTGGGCCAGCCCCTGTTGCCTCAAATACAAGAAGCAGGACTTGCATCTGCCACCAAGGGTGGTAGGGGAACTCCGACTAAAACTACCAGCCCAAGTAACGTAAACAATCTCAATGTACCGGAGGCGACGGATGAGGCAATTCAGCAGGAACAAGCGCCCGAAGGAACTGCGACGGATATCGGTACAGCAGGTGGAACAAGCGTTCCTGTGGTTGGTGGACAAGGAGTTGAATCTGCCCCCGCCGGGACTCGAAGACCTAAACGGGGAGCAGTGGGAAGTGATCAGCCAGATGCTGGCGGTACTGCTGGCGGAAAGGCAAAGCAATCCCCTGCACTAAAGAAATCACTGGCTGCAACTGAAACAGAGGCAGCCCCAGAGATTGAAGATGAGGCAGTCGATAAACAGATTGCCCTGAAGACCAAGCAACTGCAAGCCATCATGCTCAGAATTATGAGCGGTATGGGGTTGCGTGATGTTGGTCTGAAGTTGGTCGCCAACATGGATGCGGAAGGCGAGTACGCCAACCAACTGATCACGCTTGCGTTAAACGTGGACAGTCCAGTCCGGGTTCTGCGGCATGAGTCCATCCACGCCATGAAGGCTATGGGACTCTTCAGTCCCCAGCAGTGGGAGACTCTCAGGAAAGAAGCAAGCACCAAGTGGATTAAACAGTTCCTTGGCGAAGGAGCAGATAGCCGCTTTGAGCAGTATCAGAAACTGTTTAAAGATCAGGGCTTGTCTGACGCCGATGCCAATGAAGCGATGATTGAAGAAGCAATTGCTGATGCCTTTGGTGAATTTGATCTGCGCGGCGCTCCATCTGGCCTGATGTCTGCAATCCTTAAACGGATGCAGAATATGTTTGCTGCCATCAAGTCTGCATTCGGCGGCACTGAGACTGCGGAGCAAATCCTTCAGCGGGCTGAAAAGGGCAAGTTGCAAGGCAAGGCAGTTCCTGCTGAAGGAGAGGTTAAAGCAAGTCTTAGAGCGGGCGAAAAAAGAGGCAAGTGGTACGTTGATGCCACCCCGCAGCAACAAGCAACGCTTGATAAATGGGAAGACGAGCGAACCGCTGGCTCAACATCAAACTGGGAAGACTTGGATGTTCGCCCATCCCGCGAAGATATCTATGATTCCGCCAGTGGCTTTTTCTACGACTATGAGAAAGCCAATGGGTTATTTGACATCCCGCTGGCTGACATTGGGCCTTTGACGGGTTATGACAATGCCAAGGACAAAGCAAGGATTCAAAGCCTTGCTGATCAAATCAAAGAAAACGGCGAAATAGAACCTGTTTTTGTTGCGGTTGACCCTGATGGCGAATCCTATTTGATGGAGGGCCAGCATCGATCACGCGCTCTGGAGTTGCTGGGCTACAAATCTGTTCCCGCCCGTGTGATCGTCAGCATGGATGAGGTAGAGCAGCCCAAGGCAAGTCTGCGCTCAGTTAAACCAGTAAAGTTAAACACTTTTGCTGGCCGCGCGATTCGAGCCTATGAAACGGAATATCTTGCCCCAATCCGAGATGCTGTTGCATCAGGCAATGCTCAACCCATCACTTTAAAAGACGGAACCCAAGTTAATTTGGTACTTGGCGAAGAACAAAACGATCCTATGCGCGGCGTTGCTGTTGCTGTTGATCAAGAAAACAATGTAGTTGGCCGACTAAAATTTTACAAAGAAGAATATGAAGATGGCCGTCGCGGTAGTCCCGATATTTCTGTTGAGCAAAATTTTCAACGCAAGGGCGTGGCAACAGCCCTTTATAAATTTGCAGCACAAAATGGCGCTTTAATACCAGAACTAAATGCGCCAATGCAATATCGCACGGATGAAGGCAAAGCATTCCGTGCGTCCTTAGGGAATGCTTGGGAAGCATCAGCCGCAGACAAAGAACAGGCAGCCGCCTATGCAGAGGAAAACGGCATTAAGCCTTATCTCTCGGAAGGCCGACTTGATCTGCCCACCAAGTTCTCTTTGAAACTCAAAGAGAAAAAGGGCTATGGGATGTCTCCGCTGCTGGGCATTCCCATGAACAAGGATGGCACGGTCACTGTTTACTACCATACGACCAAGCCGCAAGTTCTTAATATCAACTCCAAGAAGTTAATCCCGGCTGAAGGACGCAATCGAGTCTATCTGACTAATGAGTCCAGCGGCGCAAAGATTCTTGGCAATCGCGGGAACTTTGATCAAGAGTTGGATGGCAGCACCGTGCTGTTGCACATCCCAGAATCCTTGCTTCAGATTGATCAAGAGTACCCAGATGGTCGCAAGGACTTCTTTGTTCCATTGGCTCAGGGGGACTTCTTTAACAAGAAGATGCAAGCCGCCTCTATTCAGGCGGAACGCACTAAAGCCATTACCGAGGTGTTCTCCTACAAAGACCATGAAAAGCGCATTGCTGCGGCAGTTTCCGAGTATCAGAGCCTAGACAAGAAGGGCAAGGAAAAGCGTCTTAAACAAGCCAGAGCACTGCTCAAGAAAGAGCACAACGTCGGCACGTTGATGACCGAAAACGGCAAGTTGGAAAAGACTCGCATGGGTGGCCTGATGTATGAAGGGCAGCCTATTGACTCTATGGGTCTGGGTCTTGCTGCTGCTCAACAGATCAGCGAGAAAATCAGTTCCTGTCCTAATGCTGCAATTTGCGAAGGTCTGTGCCTTGGTGAAACTTCTGGCGGCAACAAAGTTTATGGCGGTGCTGCTCAAGAGGATGTAGACGACATTGCCAAGAGCGCCTTCCGCGCTGGCCCTCGCATGATGCAGTACCTCAAGACTGAGGCATTGATCATTCACCCAGAAGACTTTGCTGTTGTCTTGCAAAGTGAGATCGATTCACTGGTGAAGTGGGATCAGAAGCCAACGGTTAAACAAAAGAACCCTGAAACAGGCGTGTCTGAACAAGTTGAGAAAGACATTTACCAGTCGGCAGTTCGTTTAAACGTAACTTCGGACTTCCGGGGTGAGATGTGGCGCGGCGTCATCGAGAACAATCCTAATGTGATGTTCTACGATTACACAAAGTTGATGGGCAATAGGCCGATTGCGAATAATCATCACCTCACCTATTCATCAACTGGCTTCGGTCAGATGGTGGATGGCGAGCAAGTGTTCTTTGAAACCGAAAGTGGCAAGTACAACCACAACTGGGCGCAGATCAGAAACCTGCTGAACTCTGGCAAGAACTCAGCAATGGCATTCTCCAGCAAGAGCAGTCTGCCTGAATTCTTGTATGACGAAGAAACGGGCGTTACCTACAAGGTGCTGGATGGCGATGACTACGATGCCCGCTTCTTAGATGAATCATCAACGCTTAAACAAGACTCACCGTATGGTGTGATTGTTGGTCTGCGGAACAAAGCATCTACGCTCAAGGAGAAGACTGCCACCAAGGAAACGGGCGGCTTCTTTGCCAACTATGATCCCAAGACAGATGGCGACACGGTCACCGTCCCGACGCAAACACAGTTTGGCGCTCCTCCGTATCAGGCTCCCGGCAGGTCAATACCAATTGCCAAGGCCAGCCTTCGCGCAGGATATGACTACGATGCTGCGCTCAAGACTAAGTGGAAGCGCATGGATGACTTCACGCAGGACTACCCAGCCCTGCTGGAACGCATCAACAAAGATGCAGCAGATGGCAAAGAAGCCGCCATCGTTCTGCGTTTAATTGCTGCCACTGGGTTCAGGGTTGGCAATCCTTTGGGTGAGTCCAAGGGAGAACCTACGTTTGGTGCTACGTCCCTACGTCCAGAGCACATCACCGTAAACGGTGATACGGTCATGTTTGACTTCCGAGGCAAGGCCGGGATACGGCAACAACACGTCATCCAAGACGCTGCCATTGCTGATGACTTGGCATCTCGCCTTGATGGACGAGACCGTTTGTTTAAAGCAAGCGATAAAGTTGTCCGTGCCTACATGGAAAAGTTGCGTGGCGACAAGGGCTACAAGATTCACGACTTTAGAACTTGGTCAGCAACAGAAGCAGCACAAGAAGCGATTAGCCAACTAGCAACACCCACCAACAAAAAGCAATTTCAAGAGGCTGAAAAGTTGGTGATGGAGGTGGCAGCGCGTAAAATAGGTGACCTGCCAGCCACCGCAAAGGAATCGTATGTCCACCCAAAAATCTTTGACGCATGGCGAGAAGCCGCAGGACTCCCAGCAAGAGATGCTGTTCAAGAGTTCACTGGAGAGGCTGCGGAACCAGAAGATCGTGATACACGATCCGAAGGCCAGCCTGAAGAGGATGCAGGAACTCTTCCCCAAGAAGTAAAGAAAAGCATCCGCGCCCCCAACACTAAAGAGTTTAAACAGTGGTTTGGTAAGAGCACCATCGTTGACGCCGAAGGCAATCCCAAAGTCATGTATCACGGCACAGCCCGTGACATCACTTCATTCCGCGCTAAACAAGCCAATGCCATCTTCATCACAGAAGAGCCAACGCTTGCTGAGAACTATGCGTATGCAAGTGCTGACTGGATGGCTAAGAATGAGGCCGACTTCTTTACTCCAGAAGAAAAGGCAGACGCTAGACGCCAAGTCATTGAGTCTCTACAAGAGCAAAACAAGGGGCTCCCAAAGTCATCCAAGGATTTCAACAAGCGCGTCATTGCATTCTTAAAAACAGGTGATGAAAATGCGGACAGCGATGTAAAGGACTTCGCACGAGAAGCCCTGATTGATGTTTACGTCGGTGAGGTTCCAAGAGGAGCCAACATCCTGCCTGTGTTCGTTAAGTCAGAGAACCCGTTTGACTATGAGAACCCAGAGCATCTTGCCAAGATCGAGCCCATCTTCCGCGCCAATGAGAATGGCAGTCTGCCTCGCAACGCCATTCAGAACGGTCTGTGGTCAGTCATTGAAAGCAAGGGCGTACAGAAGGCTATTCGTGAATCTGGATTTGACGGCTTCTATGTAGAAGAAGGCGGCATCAAAAACCTTGCTGTTTACAACCCTGAGCAGATTAAGTCTGCCACTGGCAATCAGGGCACCTATGACATCAAAAATCCTGATATCAGGAAGAGTCTTCGCAATACCGTTGCCGTGGATGAGAGTGGTCAGCCCAAGTTGCTGTATCACTCAACCTACTCTGCTTTTGAATTGCCAAAAGTTACATACGGTTCAGATGAATACAGACGGTTTGGTTTCCATGTTGGCCCACTAGAAGCGGCACAAAGTCGCCTTAATGTTAAAGCCGCAGAAGACAAATTTAATCAAGAGCGCAGTGGAAATGCTGGCGCAAACATTATTCCTGTTTATCTTGACATTCAAAATCCACTTCGTTTGCCAGAAAATAGGTCGGGACGCTGGGGTGTCGATGATGTGATGAGAGGAATCATGCGGGATACCAATGTGGTTGATCCTGACTTGGTGGATAAGTATGAATCAGATGAATTAACAGAAAATGATCTTAATCCCGAGGCCATAGAGCCGGGGGATGAAAATTATGATCCTGATGCGGAAGATGACAGCCGCCTATGGACTGATCATTCTGACTTTGAGCCGGGAGAACGAAGTCGTATCCTTATTGACTTTATTCAAGGCAAACTTGGATATGACTCAATCGTTTACGCAAACAAGTTTGAGGGCGGCGGTGATAGTTACATTGCCCTAAGCCCTAAACAAGTTAAATCCCAGTTTAGGCCAGAAGGCAAGTTTAGCCTTCGTTCGGGCGCATCAAAGTTTAAACAATCTGAAATTAACCAATTTAAGGAGCCGGGGTTTAAGTCCAAAACTAAACTTATTGAACTACCAATCAATGAGTTTTTGAACCTTGCAGACAATGAGTTTGATCAAGCGAAATTGGACAATGCCAGACGTGTGCTTCAAGAGGGTGGGCAATTCAACAACCTGCCTATGCTAGGATTTGAAACAAGGTCTGGGGCGATTGCTCCTAGAGTTATAGAGCACGAAGGTCGTCACCGTGCTCGGGCTTTGCAGGAACTTGGGTACACAAGTATGCCCGTTATATTTAAGGGCGACATCCGGTGGAGTGAACAAGAGACTCGGGGACGATTTGATTACCGAGAAGAATGGCCGACCAAGTTGCAAGCGCAATCGGCAGCCATTGATCCCAACTACTTGGCGCCCTTCCCTGTTTCTAGGGAGGAGTCCAATCAACCATACACGGGAGATGTGCCCCCAGTAAAAGCCAGCCTTCGAGATGCATCATGGAGCAAAAAACGCATTGCTAACCTGCTTGATGAGTATCAATATCTTCAAGATGGGCGCGAACAAGACACTCGCGCATATGCTGCCTTCATCAACCCCCGCGATTTTGTGCGGGCCACAACCCTAAATTCAGGTCATTACCTAAAGATATTTGAGGAAGCAGGGCCACTTCGTCAGGAGGACTTGGAGGGCAATTCACAACCTCCTCGCCTTTATGTTGATGAAAATGGGTGGAAAATTACGGGGCATGAGGGTCGTCACAGGATGGCTGGTCTGGCTTCTGAAAACATCACCAGCGCCCCTGTTTTGATAGTGATGAGGGGTGGCAACGCTACGCCGCGAGTTGCAAAAACTAATCAATCGTTGGTGGGACAAAAGTTTGAAAAAGGCAGCGGTCAAAACGTAAACATCACCACTCTCATTCCTATCAACTATGAGAGCCGGAATGAGTTGCAAGAAGCGTTTAGCAAGCCAGCACAAGTCCAGTTTAGCCTTCGCACAAAAGGCAAGCCAGTCACAAAGGGTAATGTTATTGCGGCAATGGAGCGTGCCCACGAACAAACCCCATACATGAATTGCCAACTGGCTCTTCAGATGTCAACTGGTGTAAGCAAACTGCGTGACCTGCCAAAAGTTAAATCTGCACAAGTTGGCGATATCTACACGTTTAATGAAACCAAGACGATGGCATCGCACTATGCTGTTGAACTGGGGGATGGAAACGTAGCCGAAGTTGAGCAATGGGGAGAAGCACCTAGAGTCGTGCCGCTTCAAGATGTCGTTGCAGAGTACGATGAACCTAGCGCAATTCGTCGCCCACCAGATACTGCATATACCGCAGAGGCACAAGGTGCAAAAGCCAGCCTCCGATCCTCTCTTCCTGCTGCCCTTGTTCAGCGCGTAGAACAGACCACGGTTGCCCGTGAAGATGAGGGCTTTATCAGCCGCATCCTGAAAGCCATCAGCCCCGGCACTCACACATCCATCAGGGCAGAACTGTTAAACAGGTACAACCAACTGAGCGTCATCGACAAGATGCGTATCAAGAAGATGGGTGGTGCTGCGGCTATGGCAGATATCTCTGCTGAATCGGCTGCCTTGTTGTCTGACCTTCGTGCAGGTATTGTTGCCTCTGCCCTTGGTGTCCATGACAAGGTGGGCGGCGCTCCTGTTTACGTACAGAGTTTTTACGTAGTGCGTAACGGGCAAATCCTCCCGCGCCGATACAAAACTAAGGCGCTGGCACAGGCTGCGGCTGGAACTACTGGTGAGGTACGTTCTGGTGGACACACAACCGTGGTTAACTTCAACGGTGATGTGAAAGGCCCGCTTGCAGTATTTGCTCCATTGGCGGCTGTAAACGACCCAATGATCTATCAACTTTACCAATTCTGGGCAGCAGCCAAGCGCGGTAAACGGTTGACCAAGGAAGGCAGAGAAGAACTGCTTACCCCAGCAGATCAGGCTCACGCCCAGTTCTTGGAGAAGAAGTACCCCATGTTTGTACAAGTCCAAAAGGACTTCATCAAGTACAACAACAAACTCGTTGATTACATGGTGGACACGGGGGTGCTGTCTCCTGAGCGCGGCAAGATTTACACGGAACACGCCGACTACCTGCCGTTCTATCGTCAGATCGAAGGCTTGCCCACTGCTGGGCCAAAAATCTTTGCATCTATCTCTGGAGTTAAACCTCCCAAGGCATTGAAGGGCAGCGATGCCCGTCT
>Ga0181357_1000551_pt1 | contig 14296 bp, 9 predicted proteins | sample Fa13VDMM110DN_FD_130094 | JGI IMG/M metagenome (GOLD analysis project Ga0181357, IMG submission 130094) | Freshwater viral communities from Lake Michigan, USA - Fa13.VD.MM110.D.N | ecosystem: Environmental > Aquatic > Freshwater > Lake | place: USA: Michigan | collected 2013-09-24 | reverse complement strand
CGCTATGGGATCGGGGAGAAAGGCACAGAGGTCAACAACGCACTAGGCAAGCGCCGTGAGGATTTCACCCCGGAGGAACTTAGTCGGTACGGAGACTACTGTATCAATGATGTGGAGCTTACTTACAAGCTATTTGATTGTATGGTAAAGGCTGGGTTCCCTCGGCCAGAGATGAAATTAATAGACGTTACAACCCGTATGTTTACTGAGCCTGTCCTAGGGCTTAACCTGCCATTGCTAGAGCAGCACCTTGAAGATGTGCGGGATCGCAAAGCCACGTTACTTGCAACTTGCCAGCTAGATGACAACGGGGTGTTGATGTCTAACCCCAAGTTTGCGGAACTCCTCAAGTCGTTTGGAGTAGAGCCTCCAGTCAAGATAAGCCTGACTACAGGTAAGGAGACATGGGCGTTTGCCAAGAGCGACGAGGGGTTGAAGGCGTTAATGGAGCACCCCGATGACCGGATACAGGCACTTGTCGCAGCCAGAATTGGGGCCAAATCCACGCTGGAAGAAACTCGGACAGAACGGTTTATTGGAATTGCCAAGCGCGGCTTGATGCCAGTACCCCTGAAATACTACGCAGCCCACACCGGACGTTGGGGGGGCTTGGATAGTTTGAATCTGCAGAACCTGCCGATCCGTGGGGCTAACGCAGGGAGATTGAAGACCTCCATTACTGCGCCCCCAGACAGCGTGATTATTGATTGCGATTCCGCCCAGATTGAGGCACGGGTGCTAGCGTGGTTGGCAGGACAGCAGGATGTAGTCGCAGCTTTTGCTAACAAGGAGGACGTATACAAGAAGATGGCTTCCAAGATATATGGCAAGGTAGAAGCTGACATCAGTACAAGTGAGCGGTTCATAGGCAAGACGACAGTTCTGGGTGCTGGATACGGCATGGGTGCGCCCAAGTTCAAGGATCAGTTGAAGACGTTTGGAGTAGACGCTCCGCTAGAGGAGAGCCGCCGCATTATTGCCGCGTACCGAGAGGTTAACTGGGCAGTGGTGGGGCTGTGGAAACAAGCCCAGATAGTACTTACCGCGCTATCACAACGTTCGTTGACACAGTTTGGTAAAGAGGGGGTGTTGGCGCTGGTTCCCGACGAGCAAGCTATCCGGCTACCTAACGGTCTGTTGCTCCGCTATGAAGGGCTGGCCCCGGAACAGGGGGAGAAAGGAGTACAGTACACATACAAGACGCGGCGTGGCCGGGTTAAGATTTATGGTGGCAAGGTAGTAGAAAACGTAGTACAGGCACTTGCGCGTATTGTGGTTGGAGAGCAGATGCTGCGCATATCCAAGAAGTACCGCCCCGTGCTTACTGTGCACGATGCAGTGGCGTGTGTGGCGCGGGAGGAGGAGGCTGCGGAGGCCCGTGCTTACGTAGAAGAGTGTATGCGCTGGGTGCCCGAGTGGGCGGAGGGGTTGCCAGTAAACTGCGAGTCTGGGATGGGGGCGAATTATGGAGAATGTTGATCCGCATCCAGAAGACAAGTCGGCGTGGGTAAAACTTGGGGGGAATGCAGAAACATTTTTTGTACAGAGGATGTTTTCTGAGGGGCTGTCGGTAATGAAAAACCCAGCTAAGATAGAAAACCCCTACACGCATGATCTGCTCATAACTTTACCCGCTGATTTAAAGACAATAAGAACCCCGTTTCGCACCGCTTCCAGATACGGTTTTGACCCAGACTACGCAATAACGATTAACGATAAAGATGTAAAAAGATACCTTGATAAATACCCGCATATAGTTTTGGTTTTAGATATCCAATACCCTAACTATCAAGGGATTCATATAGCCCCCATAGAAAGAATTAGGATAGCAATTAAAACCGAAAGAGCTAAACTGCATGAATATATAAACAGGGTTGGTGACTCTATGGGTAACGCCAAATCAAGTTGGGTGTTTGATTGCCGTTGGTTCCAAAAATTAAATAAATGACACTACCCGCACAATCTTATAGCAGCCTCAAACTTTACGACCAGTGTGCGCGTAAGTATTTTCATTTGCGGGTTGCCAAGGATGTGAAGGAGCCTACGTCCCAAGCGATGTCATACGGCACGGATATGCACCAAGCAGCCGAAGACTATATGCGGGACGGCACCCCCCTCCCCTCACACTTCAAGTATGTGCAACCAATGCTGGACAAGCTGCAGCAGTTCCCCGGTGAGCGGTTGTGCGAATTCAAACTTGGGCTTACTGAGAAGCTGGAGCCGTGTGAGTTTGATGCACCCGATGTGTGGTTTCGTGGGATTATTGATCTGGCTATCCTGAACCATAAAACCGGGGAGGCCCGTATCGTAGACTACAAGACGGGTAAGTCCGCTAAGTACGCAGATACCGGGCAGCTAGAACTTATGGCGCTAGGAGTGTTTAAGCATTTCCCGACTATAACCAGCGTCAAGGCCGGGTTGCTATTTGTAGTGTGTAACGCTTTCGTCAAGGCCAAATACGATGCTACGATGCAATCCGTTCTATGGGCTAAGTGGTTGCAGCAGTATGCAAAGATTGAATCATCGTACAAGAACGATGTATGGAACCCAAACCCAAGCGGGTTATGCCGCAGACATTGCGCGGCGGTGACCTGCCCACATAACGGTGCAAACCACTAGGAGTTAATATGCCGTACACCAAAACCCCCCGCCCCTATGAACATGAGTACACAAAACAAGTAGAGCGCGGCGAACACGAAAACCGGATGGAGCGACAACGTGCCCGTCGAAAAATGGACGCGAAAGGCGTTGACAGGACAGGCAAAGACATAGATCATAAAGTCATGTTGAGCAAGGGTGGTAAGAACGCAGATGGTGTGCGGCTGGTGGCACCAAGCGTTAACCGCAGCAGGAATGGGCAGTCCGCAAAAAAGAAGTAGGTAGTCGGTGTTAAGTAGTAGGTAGAGCAAAACAGAAGGCGTGTTTTGCTCATTTTCCGTTTGTGTTGGGGACACTATGCGAATAATTGAAAACAAAGCATTACTGCTTAACCTTAGAAACCCGGAACGTGTATCCGCAGTAATACCCAAAAGCAAGATTCTGGCTGACGGGACGTTGTTGGTTAACTGGGGGCTGGACGAAGCACAAGTGTTGAAGAATCTGCGTATCCGTGATGTGCCTTCGCCCATCTTGGGGCACTACGACTGGCCGGGAATATACAAACCGTTTGCCCACCAGAAAGAAACTGCATCGTTCCTGACGCTGCACCGCCGTGCGTTCTGCCTATCGGAGCAGGGGACGGGTAAAACAGGCGGGGTTATTTGGGCAGCGGACTACCTGATGCAAACCAAACGGGTCAAGCGAGTGCTGGTGATATGCCCCCTGTCCATCATGCAAGCCGCGTGGCAAGCCGACTTGTTCAGGTTGGTGATGCATAGGACTGTAGACGTAGCCTACGGCAGCGCAGCCAAGCGAAAAGAAATTATTGAAAGCGACACAGAGTTTGTAATTATCAATTATGACGGTGTAGAGATTATGGAGCGGGAGATTGCTGCTGCTAACTTCGACATTATTGTTGTGGACGAGGCCAACGCATACAAAACGACAAAGACCAAACGGTGGAAAGCACTGAACCGGCTTCTACGCCCCGATGTATGGCTATGGCTAATGACGGGAACCCCCGCTGCACAGTCCCCTGTTGAGGCGTATGGGCTAGCCAAACTAGTAAACCCAAAGGGTGTGCCGCCGTACTTTACTTCGTTCAAAGATATGGTGATGACGAAAGTAACCCAGTTCAAGTGGGTTGCTAAACCTCATGCAGCGCAAATTGTGCACACAGTGCTACAACCCGCTATTCGCCATACAAAGAAAGAATGCTCTGATCTGCCTGATATGACGTATGTGACCCGCGATGTAGAGTTAACCCCGCAGCAGAAGAAGTTCTACAACTTACTCAAGAAACAACTAATAGTAAAAGCCGCAGGGGAAGAGGTCACCTCAGTTAACGCCGCTGTAAACCTGAACAAGCTACTGCAGATATCGTGCGGCGCAGTATATTCAGATACGGGCGAAGTGCTGATGTTTGATATAAAGAACAGGTACAAGGTGCTACGCGAGACCATTGACCAGACTGACCACAAGGTGCTTATATTTGCGCCGTTTCGCCACATCATAGATATGCTGCGTGATGCGCTAGTGGCGGACGACTTCTCGGTGGAGGTTATCCGGGGAGATGTGTCGATGCACAAACGTGGGGATATAATCTGGAGGTTCCAAGAAGATGCCGACCCACGTATATTGATTATCCAACCGCAAGCCGCTGCGCATGGCGTAACCTTGACCGCTGCTGATACCGTAATCTGGTGGGGGCCAACACCCTCACTAGAAATATATGCACAGGCCAATGCTAGGGCACACAGGACAGGGCAGAAGAACCCGGTTACTATTGTGCGGCTCCAAGGGTCTGCTGCTGAAACACATATCTACAGACTACTAGATAGCAGAGACCACGACCACACAAAATTAGTTGACCTTTACAAAAATCTGCTTGCGTAAAGTAGCAACTACCGCTATACTGCATCCATAATAAGAAAGCAGATAGCTCTAAACCGGAGATACGCATGGAAACTCAACAGGTTACGCCACCTATTACTCCTGACACGCTTATGCGGGTCTACGCGAAGATGCGGGATAGGCTGGAGGTTTTGCAGCGAGATGTGACTGTAGTAGAAGACTCTATGAAGGCAGTCAAGTCCGCTTTGTTAGAGTATTGCAAGACCAATGGTATGGACAGTGTTCGCACTGCGTATGGTCTCGCCTACAAGACGGTACGGACTACGTACTCTACGGCAGACTGGGAAAGCTTCCATAAATTTGTGCTGGAGAACAATGCCCCCCATCTGCTGGAGAAGCGTTTGCATCAGGGGAACATGAAGGACTTCATGGCGGACAACCCGGAGTTTATACCGCCGGGGCTTAATGCATCTAACGAGTATGTAATGACAATCAAGAGGAAATAATGGACAGCCCTGACAAATACAGTACCATTGAACAGACTGCACAGCACTACCAAGTCTCGGTATCTACTGTTCGTTCGTGGATTCGCTTGAAAATAATCCCCTTCTTGAAAGTCGGAGGGGTGTATCGTATGAAGTTCTCGGAAATTGATGCTGCCTTAAGACAGCGTTCTGAGAGTACCCCTGCTGTACCCCCGCAACAGATCACTGCCATAGCTTCCCCGGCAGATGCTGTTGTTATTGACCCTGACCAAGACGTTTAACGGAGATACGCATGTCAGAAATCGCGCTGTTTGAAGGAACCCTCCCCGCCCACTTGCTTGCTGGCGTGGATGACGACACCACTGCTCTCGCCGGATCGGGTGGTGCGATGCGCCGCTTGTCCATTAAGGGCGGCGTGTTTCGTGAAACGATTGGTGGTAAAGAGTACCGCGTGAGTGAAGATCGCTTTATGAACGTAGCCGTGGTGCGCGTTGCCCCGATGAACTCCCGGCAGTTTTATCCCGGTGCATACGTTGAGGGTGAGAAGGTTGCGCCTACGTGCTGGTCTACTGACGGCACCAAGCCGGATGCCGATGTTAAGGACAGACAGGCGACTAATTGCCTGACCTGCCCCCAGAATATCAAGGGTAGTGGACAGGGCGAGTCCCGCGCTTGCAGGTTCCAGCGCCGCATGGCAGTCGTGATTGAGGGTGAGATTGAGCGCCGGGAAGTGTATCAGTTGATCTGCCCTGCTACGTCCGTGTTTGGAGATGGGGAACGTGACAAGATGCCCTTGCAGAAGTATGCGCAGCATCTGAAGTCCCACCGCTTTCCAATTACTGGTGTGGTCACCGCGATACGGTTTGATACTGCGCAGACGCAGCCTAAGCTGGTGTTCAAGGCGGTGCGTCCGTTGACTGCTGCAGAACACGCAATAGTAATGGAGTTGCGTGAATCGCCTGAAGCACTTGCCGCGATTACTCTGAATGCTGCGCAAGCAGAAGGGGTAATTGCACCCGCAGAGGGGTTGTTTGAAGCACCCACTGTACCCACTGTACCCACTGTACTTGCGGCACCTGCTAAGAAAGCAGCACCTGTTGAAGATGCCAAGATCGAAGAGCCGAAAAAGGCCGCATCCAAGAAGTCCGTACCTGAACCGAAGTTGGCAGACCTAGTAGGAGAGTGGGACGACTAACCTCCCACGATAGGTTTGTGTGAAGCCCCCGAAGTTTGGGGGCTTCTTTTCTTCGGTTTGGATATGGGCGAACAATGGACACACTAGAGTTTCTACGTGCTGTGTTGGCCGATACGGGTTTTTATTGTGTAGTCGGACTAAAGCGGGATGGCTCCGCCCCTGTCCAAAAGTTCTACCCATCAATAGAAGCGGCTGTTGAGGTTGCAACACAACTGCAGGGCAACGGATACGATGCGTACTACGCGCTGGCTACTTACACGAATGGGGATTCGCGTAGGGGCGATAACGCACAAGCACTGAAGTCATTCTTTCTTGATCTGGATTGCGGGTTGGGGAAGCCCTATGGCACTCAAGTAGATGCGATTGTTGCACTGAAGGCTTTCTGTAGTGCTGTCGGATTGCCGCGCCCATCTATAGTTAATTCTGGGCGTGGGGTTCACGTTTATTGGCTTCTCCAGATGCCAGTGCTCCCTGCGCAATGGCTACCTGTTGCTCAGGCACTCAAAGACCTTTGTACCCAACACAAGCTTCATGCTGACCCGGCAGTAACTGCGGATGTGGCTAGGATATTGCGTATCCCCGGCACCTTGAATTTCAAGGACACACCGCCAAGCCCTGTGGAGATACTGTCCGTAGGGGCACCTGTTACCTTTGAGGCGTTTGAAGGGGTCACAGGTAGCGCGATGCCGATGAAGGGCTACGTCCCCCGTGAGATGGACGCGGACACGCTAGCTTTGTTAGGTGGTTTTGTAAACAGCTTCAAGAAGATTCTGATTAAGACGGCGGCTGGGAACGGGTGCCATCAGGTTGGACACGTTGTAACTAACCAAGCCACTATTGAAGAGCCGCTATGGAGGGCCGCGCTATCAGTTGCTAACTGTTGTGTAGATAGAGACAAGGCTATACACCACATATCGAAGGGGTATCCTAAGTACGATCCCGTAGACACTGATATAAAGGCTTCGGATACGGCGGGGCCATACACCTGCGCAATATTTGAGAAGTTGAATCCGGGTGGTTGCGAAGGATGCAAGCATAAGGGCGTTATCCGCTCCCCCATAGTCCTAGGACGGGAGATTGAGGAAGCCTCTCTGGAAGACAATATTGTCGTAGAGAAGCTGGCTGACGTACCTACTGCACCTGCCCAGACGTATGTGATCCCCAAGTACCCCTTCCCCTACCTGCGCCCCAAGAACGGTGGGGTGGCAAAGCGTGTACGTGGGGAGGATGCCGATATTGAAATACCGATCTACCACAACGATATATATGTTGTACGCCGCATGGTGGATGAGGAGACTGGAGAGGCGGTGCTTGTCAGGCTGCATCTTCCCAAAGACGGGGTTCGGGAATTCACGATACCGCTTACTGCAATTGGGTCTAAGGAGGAGTTCCGCAAGCACGTAGCAGCCAAGGGGGTTGCTATGGTGAAGGTCGATGAGTTGATGTACTACATATCTGACTGGGTTAACTACTTACAATTGAACAACGCCGCCGACATTGCTAAACGACAGTTTGGTTGGACTGACGATGAGTTTTCTTCCTTTGTAGTCGGGGAGAAAGAGATATTCGCAGACCGGATTGAACTAAACCCGCCCTCAAAGCCAACTGCACGGTTGTTCCCCAAGTTCAGGTCAAGGGGGACGCTTGCTGAGTGGCGCGACATGGTCGATTTCTTTAACAAGCCGGGATTTGAACTGCACCAGTTTGCTATTGGGTTGGGCTTTGGCTCCCCGTTGATGTCGTTTACCGCACTGAACGCGGCGATGGTGCATCTATGGAGTGCTGAGTCGGGGCTGGGCAAGACAACGTTACTGCACTGCGCTGCAGGGATATGGGGCGATCCTTCTGAGGTCACGACTACGGAGGATGATACGCTGAACACGCGGATGAACCGCGCCGAGGTGTATAAGAACATAGTCCTGCCGATGGATGAGATTACATCTTCCGTTGCCAAGGGTCTGAGCGACATGCTCAAGTCCTACACGCACGGGCACCAACGTAACAGACTAGACTCCAGCGCGAACGTGGAGCGTGTACGGGGTAAGGTGTGGCAGCAGCTATGCCTTTCTACAGGAAACCGTAGCTTGATCGAAGTTATTTCCGCGTACAAAGCCATACCAAAAGCTGAAGCGCAACGGGTGCTGGAGCTTGAAGTGAGCGAGGCCATCCTGCCAGCGAAAGAAGTTACGGACGAACTTAGCATGAGGCTGCGGCAGTTCTACGGCACCGCGTGTATCCCGTATATGCAGTATGTGATGAAGGATATCCCCGGTGCTCGGAATCTGTACCAGTCAACAAAGACTAAGTTGGACAGCGCCATAGGGTTTAACGCCAAAGACAGGTTCTACTCGGCAATTGCCTCAGTGCCTACCACAGGGTTGATGTTGTCCAAACGCGCAGACCTGCACGACTTCAAGATTGGGCGCATGGTGGAATGGCTTATTGAAACTATGAAGGTAGCTAGGGTCAGTGTGGGCGCGATAGACGCGGGGCCGGAAGCAGTACTTACTAACTTCCTTACCGAGAACTATAACAACATCCTACGGATAAAAAGTACGGACGATAATCGTCAGCCTTACAGTGATACCGACATGCTAATCATCCCTGATAGTACCCCACGAATATCTTTAGTTGCACGTTATGAGTACGATATCAAAGTATTGTATATAATGATAAAGCCGTTCAAAGACTGGTGCAGCAAGCAGCAGCTTAACTTCCATACCGTGACGGGACAGTTAAGCGCGGGTAAGACCAAAGCCATTGTAAAGAAGAAGCATATGGGCAAGGGCACAAGGATGAACCTGCCATCCACAAACGTGCTGGTGCTGGACTGCTCGGAGTTTATGGACGATGAAACGGAAGCTGCTCTTTCCACCGCCACAGCTTTTTCTGCGCCATCACCATTCCCCCAATCTGCATGAAGACGCAGTGTGCCCAGACGGGTTGAGCATAGTAGTAGAGTGGGGGGAGATGGCAGTGGGGGGATCAGTATTCATCCCCGCAGTAAATCACAAAGTGTTGAGTATGCAGGTAAAAGATATTGCAGGGCGGCTAAAAATGACGTTGAAGGGGTTTAGCCGGATAGAGGCGGGGTGCTACGGGATGCGTTTTTGGCGGGTGCTGTGATACACTCCGTTTGCAGTATCTCCCCCCCTCATGTGAAGCCTCCATGATTACCCCCCGGCGCAATGCTGGGGGGATTTTTTTACTCCCCTGCATCCCTTGCATATCGCTCTAACTCTGCACGTAGTTTCTCGTTGACCACAATCCCAGACCGCATCCGAGAAGTTGTTTTTTCGTGGGCTTTCATTGACCGGCCAAGTGCTTCTTCCAAACTACCCAGCCCCGGATGTTTCCGGAACAACTCCCGTAGCTCGTCTTTGATTTCGGTTTGGGCCTCTCTATCGCCCATCCGCCCCGCTGTGTAGTATTTGCGGAACAGCTTGGTTTCTTTCTCGCTTACGTACTTGTCGATACCCTTAAGGCGGTTGTTAAGTTCATTTTGCCGTTGATAGTCGGAAGGACTGAATCCAAGGGCTTGGGCACTGACGTTGAAGATGCTAACGTCTCCAGTAATTGGGTCGCCGCGCAACGTATTAGCCCCTTCCGTTGCAAACCGGGCAGCTTTAAATATGTTGCCAATCCCCGAAGGCAGGATCTGCTCCATACCCCGCAGTGTGTTCCCGTCCTGCATCAGTTTAAGCCCACGTTCTACTTTGGAGGCTACCCCGTATACCGGCCCACCCAACTGTTCTAGGATACTTGCGACCACTGAGGGCTTGTCCCCCGTCCGCATTTCACGGAACAGCAAGTCAGACATACTTACACGGCCTGAAAAATCCAAGTTAGTTGCATAGCTTAGTGGCCCGTTGGTGAGCATCGTGCCCATATACTTACGGGTCACCATCTCCAAATCATCCTCGTCCTCGTCTTTAAACATCCCGTACAGGACAGACAGGGCACCAAACATCGGGAGTCCCTGCACCCCTGCAACCAACGCCGCCATCCCCGACATTCCGGCAAACTGCGCCATTGCCGCTTTCCTGACGGCCTTGTCTTCACTTTGCAACGCATCACGCAACATCCGTAGCTGCAAGTACATCATGGACACGCCGTACCGCTTGAACATGAACAGCACCCGGCCTACAGCACCTTGGGCAATCCTTGGAGCCGAAGCCGCCGAGGTGCCACCCTGCGTCATTTCAGTTACGTATACGGCATGATTGGCAGCGGCGGTTTCACGTTCCTCTTTCGATAGCGTATTGGCAGGAATCCCATCTGAGGTTTTGGCCCCGGCTTTCTTTAGCCGATCCAGTTCAAGGTCATACGCAGCAATCGCCGTAACTTGCCGGTTTACCCGGTCAGCTTGGTGGAACATCCACCCAGTGATAGCGTTTACGCGACTACCCAATGTTGTCCCATCGGAGGCTTCCAGCGTATCGTAGACCTGTGACGAACTCATCTGCCCCTGTGTTTCTAAAACACCCATCAAAGTTTTATAACGGGCAAACGCGGGGTCTTTTGCAGAGTAGTTATCCAGCGAGTACATCGCGCTGCGGGTATAGGTTGTACCCAGAGTCCCGAACACATCTACAGTCTTACTACGCCCACTCCCAGCAAATATTTTGTAGGCGTTCATTACGGCTGCGGATGCTTTAGCGTATCCATACTCCCCACCCAGATAGGGCAGCGTTACCATAGGAACCTGCGCCCCGTTGACCAACGCAGATGCAGGGTTAAGCCCCAACAACATATTGAACCCGATCCCGGTAGCAAACTGGGATAGCTTGGAGATCGTCGGGTTGTTGATGAACGTAATACGTTTTTCGTACTCATTAACATAAGCGTTGATTACGCTGTTGTCGTCCCCTGCATTTTTGGCAAGTTTAGACAATTTCTTCATGTTATCAACAGCAGCGTTTAGTTTTGGCGCGTACTCCATGTTGGCAAGCTGCCGAGAAGTATTGAACAGCCGCTGCCGCATTGCCCCAATTGCATCGCGTTCGTACCCCATTATCTGTTCCCGGCGCTGGAACGATTGTGCAAACGCTGTTTCTGGCAGCGTGTCCAAGAACAACTGGACGATAGCCTCAATATTTTCTGTGGGAACGCGCACCGGGTTCCCTGTGACGGGGTCTTCTACACCTGTTTCCAAAACCTTTACCACATCGTTGATGAACGAAGTAGACGGCACCTTCTTGTAGTTAATGTTCTTTAGGTTGGCGTAAGAAACAAAATTGGAAGATTGCTTGTTTGCAGCCTTCTCGTCCCTGATGAACCGCTCCCGCCCCCGTTCTGTTTCAAATGACTTTACTACATGGTCAGACTGACCATTCTCTACGGTGTCATAAGCCAGCCAGTACGCTCCAGTGCGCGTCAACGGGAAATACGGGTCGGTGTGCGCCCGTTCAACAAGCTTACGGAAGATCCCATCTGCAATAGCGGCGCTGCCTTCCCGGTCTTCCAGTGATGCATTTACACGCTGGCGCAAGGATTTCAACAGGTTCTTGTACATCTCTCTGTAGGCATCCCGCATCTCCACGTACAACTTCTGCCCTTCTGGGGGGAGGGAGTTATACATCGCCTTGACCTTGCGGTATTCCGCTTGCTTTTTTGCAGCGTTACTACGAGCCTCGGCGGTGCCGGTTCGTGCAGCGTAGTCTGATTCGTTTTTAGTCGGATCGACTTCCAGCGTAGTGCTGTCATACACAACGTCATTGAACAATTTGACCGTGGGTTTCCCTGCACCTTTAGCCCAATTACTAGCGCGGTTTACCAACGCTTCAATCTCTTTGTTGCGTTTATGGATTACTCCAGCCCGTTCGTTGACCAGCGTGTTAACTCTCTCACCGTGCACCCCCAGTGCTTTCTTAGCCACTTCACCCAGAATGTTGAGCGGCAATACTGCCAACAGACCCGCACGGGCAGCGGTGGAGGTGGAGTCTTTAAGTAGCTGGTGTATCTGATCCACACGTTCAGGATTCATCCCCGGCAGTTTCTCTGTCAGCCTCAACGCGGACTCAAACACATTCTTCACGGTCTGCTGGCTGAGTAGCGGCGGGACAACTCCGGTCTCGACTATACGTGCGTCTATTGCACTGGGCGACACGTTTGTCGAAGCATAGTTCGTACTAAACAGGGTGCGCCCTATTTTTTCTTGTTGTGTGGCTGGTACTGACCCACTCCCCGCCCGTTTACGTGTCACCTCTACCGTTGCGTTAATAACGTGCTCTAACGCCGAGTTGGGTACTGTGTTATACCCTGCGGCCTTGACCGCCGAGGCAATAAGCTGTTTGATCTTGCTTACAAACCACGCAAACCCGGAAATGGGTTTGGGGGTCGGAAACTCTTTTTGGGGCAACGATATGTTGGACAGGAACTTCTGCAGACCCTTATCTGTAAGGATCTCAGCTACCATTTCAAACGGGTTGGTAGCACCATAAAAAATTGATTTTTCAAACTGTTTTGGGTACGTTTTTTTCAAGTAATCAAAAAGCTTGAAAAGTTCTACCGCGCTCTTGTACTCCCCAGTTTTTGTATACGCAGCGTCTGCTGCGGATAGGGGGGCGGCAGATTGCAGCAAGCGGGTGTACACCTCGTATGCCTTGGACATCGCGTTAACGGTGCCAGCGTGTACCAGTTCGTGCAGCAGGGTCTGAATGGCCTCGTTAATGGTGTTTGGGTATGCACGTTGCAAGTACAACCCCGAATCTATATTTACCTTGTCGGCGGCAGAAAAATACGTACCCGCGTAGTAGCCAATTTTCCCATTAGAGAGCATTACTTCTGTCTGTTCATTAATAAACCGGATAGGGGGGAATACATTGTTCACCAACAGGAACTTTGCAACCTGCCTGTGGATTGGGTTAGCCCCTTTTGCAGCAATGTAATCAAGCGCAGCCTTTGTATCACCTCGCGCAACCGCGTGGTAAAACGGTGCAAAGGGTTTGGGGATTACCTTAGCTTTAATTTGTTGATTAATTGCGTCATGCACTTCACCCTGCAGTAACTTATCCGCCAGATCCTGTTTACGCTGTAGTTCACGCACCTCGCTAACAAGTTTTTCTTGCTGCAGATCCGCTTCTGCTTCCGCTTCTGCTAAACGTTCTTCGGTGGGCGGGTTGCGGTTGTAAAACGCATCGTATGTGGTATCAAACAGACTTATTTGGTCTTTAAACGCACCGGGGTCTTTACGCATGGCTGCGGCTGTTTGTTCTATTTCACCGGGGCCATACACCCCAGACTCACCACTACGCGCAGCTTTTACCCAACTATCTACCGCAGAATTTACTCTAGCAACGGCTGCTCTATGCGCCATTGCCGGGTTACGCATCCGCGTTTTGAGGCGGATAACTTTATCTTGCGCAGCGGTATGCTCCGCTTCCAACCTGTCTATTATTCTTATGGTGTCCGGTTCAGCAGCAAGCTCTGAGGGTGTGATAATCCGCGCATCGGGGGTGTCGGCTGTATCTTTACGACGACCCTTTGACGCACTTGCTTTACGTTTTGCAGGTTGTTGCCTTATCGCACCTTGCTCTGAATGCTTGGATACATCCGAGGCGCTCTGCGGGTTGTTGATAATGCTGGTCACAACCGTTGTAGTAGGTGAGTACGCGGTGATTCCGGGGAACGTCTGCTCAAGCGTCTGAACCATCGGGGTGATGTACTGGATACCCCCATTTGCAAACTGCTTCTCAATATGGTTTTTATAGAACGTTTCGCCATAGTTCAGGCACCCGTAGGATATAAAATTATCATCAGCAGTAGGAGTGGCAAGGCGACCCGGCCTGTTTTCGGACGGTGTTCCCGTATATACAATATGACCCGCAATAGCAGAATTGCTAAGTTTGATGAAAGTAAAGTATTCACCCTTTGACACACCCTCAAACCTTCCCGCAGGGGTAACTTTTTCTGCTTGTGTAGTCTGCGCCACGGTTTTGTTTAACGCGCTAGTCGGCAATACATCCGCATATTTAGCAGCACCCATCAGTGTTGGGCCTACCGCCATTAGCGTCCCTTTAGCATCAAACACATACGTAGTAGCTGTGGGCTTATCCGTTAGCATGAACGGCTTACCCTTATTGTCGTTAGTCCCAACCACATAAGCAGCAAGTACAGCAGTAGTGGTCGAGGGCACCACTGCACCGAAATCAGCGCGGGGGTT
>Ga0181357_1000550_pt1 | contig 14352 bp, 14 predicted proteins | sample Fa13VDMM110DN_FD_130094 | JGI IMG/M metagenome (GOLD analysis project Ga0181357, IMG submission 130094) | Freshwater viral communities from Lake Michigan, USA - Fa13.VD.MM110.D.N | ecosystem: Environmental > Aquatic > Freshwater > Lake | place: USA: Michigan | collected 2013-09-24 | reverse complement strand
TAACAATTCCATTCCAGCACTATTAATAGTTGTATAACAAGGAGTAGCGGAATTATAAACAGCAAACCTATCGTAATATTGACTTGTATTATTACCACCACTATCAACTTGATATGCTTGATTTGGAAGATTTGCGAAAGCATTAGAACCAGTAAAATCTCCCCAAGTTAAACCAATTGTCGTAGGGGATAAATTATTGATAAGTGATGTATTAATGTTATTACAATTTAAAATGTTGTTAAAGTTCATATTAATATCATACAAATCCGCACTATTTCCATTCGCTAAAACAGTTCCTAACGGTTGTGTTGCTGGTGGATAAGCAGAATTATTAATAGATTGTAAATCAACATTATTTAAATTAGTTATATTTAAAGCACCAGCATTATCACCTACCGATAAAACTTGTTGTATATTAGGAGTAGCAGACCCAGCAATAATAGTCGCCCAACTCGCAGATGAAGCACCACTCGAAAGCGTTGATGCCGTCATAGTTGTTAATAATGGAGTTATACTATCGTTTAACTGAAAAGTAGTGTCCTTGACTTCTAATGGAGTAGCGTCCAAAGTTTCCATTACAAAAGGAAGAGTATCACCTTCCCAAAGAATACCAAAATGTTCGCTCGGTAAAGAAGTATCGCCCGCCATTACATTAATAACTCTCGTGGGAGCAGTATCCGCATTTTCTATAAAAAGTGTATTATTTACCGCCAATATTGTAGGATTTAAACCATTAGGAGCAATAGCAGATAAATATGATATTCTTGTAGTAATATCGTCCCAAGTATTAGCAGTAATAGTTGTCCCACTATCATAGGATATTCCAACAGAGTTTAATGTAATTCCGTTAGGCACAGTTAAAACATCTTCTAAAATAGAAATACCGTTCGCCCCAGCACCGAAGGTATTATCACCAGCATTTAAAGTAGCAATAGTAGGAGCGTCCATATAGGTTTCGGGTTGTATAGACATTATATAATATACATTTATAAAATAAATTAGATTAAAAATGTATCTCTAAATGATTAAGTTTTGATTATATACATCATTAAAAGAGATGGAACAGTTCCAATAAGGGGAGTAGGAGTAGCAGTTCCAATAGTAGTATTAAAAGCATTAACTAATTGAGTTCCGCCTCTTACCCCAGTAGAATTAGTGATGGGCGTCCAAACATTAACACTTCCATCACCCGACGCTTTACCTTTATAATAAGACCAATCAGCAATTCCGTTTGATGTATTAAAAGCAACATACGGAGCACCACCACCTAAATCGGTAGATGATATTGTTGCCGATTGTATATTACTATTACTAATAGTAAAATTACCATTCGTAGAACCACCCGAAGATGAAGTGCTTCCTTGTATGAACTTATTTAACAAATCGGGAGCGTAAAATGTCCCACCGCTTCCACCATAAGTATATCCTAATACAGCAAATAAATCGGGATATGTCGCAACTTGAAGAGGGGTGCTGTCGCATTTTAAATAACCGACTGGAACGGAAGCACCAGCAAAAGCAATAATAGTCCCAGTTAAAACGCCCGATGTTCCGCTACTAATTATACTAATTTTTCCATTAGCGTCGATTGTTATATTCGCATTTGAATATGTTCCAGCGGGAGCACCCGTATAAGCGGTATTTTGCGATGTAGTAGCAAATGATAATGTATTGACGGCACTAATATTTTGATTATTCATATTAATAGAAGTAGAACCAGCATTGTTTCCAGCAATCAATACATCAGTGAGCGTATTACTACTCCCCGCAGTAATAGCAGATTGAACCCAAGCAGTCGTCGGGATTATTGTCGAACTATCGGTTGAAAGAGGTATTGTTTGACTACTTGTAGGAGGTGCGGTTGAAGCAAAATTAACGCCACTATTAAAAGTCGCAACGCCATTAACATTTATCGCAGCGAGATTTTCCGTCCCTTGTGCCGTAGGAAATCTTAAATATCTTGCGTCCGCTTGTGCCTGTGTGAGTGGTATATCCGCAATAGCAAAAACGCTCGGGTCAAATATTGCGAGGTCTTCTGTTGGTGGATTGTATGTCGCCATTATATAATTAAAGAATATATTATTTTTTGGTCTAAAATATATTATCTTGCTTAATTATATAATGCCCCGAAAACCTAAAAAGACCGATGCCGACGAAGACTTAGCAGGTGGTAAAATAGTCAATATGTATGAGCGTATCCCTGCCGATATGTTAAAGAAAACAGAAAACCCAAACTTTAATATTCATAAATTGAAACTACCATTTAGAATGATTATTGTTGCTCCCTCAGGTTCGGGTAAAACAAACTTTTTGGTAAATCTTATTGCTATATTTAGTCAAGGTAAAGGCACATTTGCTACTATAACAATCATTACTCGAAACAAAGACGAGGAATTATACAACTGGATTTCATCTAAAACCGACCAAATACGCATAGTAGAAGGATTACATAACACTCCTAAATTGGACGATTTCGATAAAGACCTTAATCACCTCGTAGTGTGGGACGATTTGGTGTTAAGTAAAGACCTTACAAGTGTGGAGAATTATTACATTCGAGCAAGAAAGTTCGGCGTAAGTTGTATTTTTATTTCGCAATCATTTTACAAAATCCCGAAGAATATAAGAGGTAATTGCTCGTATATGGTAATCTTAAAATTAAGTGGAAACCGAGAAGTCAAACTCATATTAAGCGAGTTCGGTCTCGGTGTAAGTAAAGAGCAGTTGCTCGAACTGTATGAATACGCAACGAAAGAGAAGTTTAGTCCGTTGCTTATTGATATGGAAAGTCCTCCCGAGGAGAGGTTTAGAAAGGGGTTGCGAGAAATTATAGATGTTCGTAGAGAATAGTTAAAGGTCGCAACACCAAGTATTTTTCGCCCAGTCTATCGGGCAGGGAAGATTTCCTCTGTCTTTGTCTTTACAACCACATCGAAACCGTTTGTGTGCCTTTTTAATAATACCAACTTCGTTAGTGTATGGTTTATATTCGAAACCGAGTTCAGCAAGTTCCGCCTTACTCCATCGGGTCTTTTCTTTTGACGGAACTTTTAACGCCCAGTTAATAACCCAATCGACAATATGGTCGCAACCAACCTCAGTCCAAGTATGACCGTCCCTACTATCAAATTGCCTAACCGTTATTTCTTCGTAGGTGTTATAGTCCGTATCATTACCGTACAGACATTTTCCGTTGTAATATACGCAACCCGCTCGTTGCTTATGTTGCTTTTTATCTTTATGATGCTTTGTATGATACACCGCATTCCACCAACAGTTTTGTTTGCTAATCCAATAGTCGCTCATTTTATAGTATATTATATACAACGTCTTTATATGTTAATTTGTATAAATCAATTTATAAGAATGATTTATATAAATCGCCTAAACTAATTCAAACCGAAATATCTTAATTTCATTCGGTCGGTTGTTTTCGAAACCGAATAACCTAATGCTCGCAATAATGCGATAAACTCCTCGTTAGTTCCAGCGTAGGTTTTGCTGTATTCTTCCCAGCGGTGCTTTAAGAAGTAAGAACCTACATTCTTATTGTAGGAGGCAGATGGGCGGAAGGCGAGGGCGATAAACTGAGGGAGGGTAAGTTGGACGGGGTCGTTCATTTATATTATAACCTTATATAAAAACTTCCCTTTATATGTTAAATTGTATAAATCAATATCTCGATTTTTTAAGGGGGTATATATTAATTATTAAAGGAAGGGCGGAAAGTAGCAAACTGGTGCGTATTATTAGAAGTTTTTGTCGCCAACTTTTTCAAAAAAAAGCATATCGAGTTGTTTTAAAATCCTTAGGGCAAGTTTCTAAAACAACGCCCCACTTTACGGGTTTCCGCCCTTCCTTCACTTTTCGATATAAATGTTTTAAAAAAGGTCAAAATGGGGTTTATACTATCTAACAATATAAGCAAAAGGATTTAGGCGTTTTAACATATAAAGGCAATTTTTATATAAGGTTATAATATAAATGAACGCCCCGACTTCCTCCGCCTCCTCCGCTCTTGCCCTCCCCGATATTCTTTTAGAATATAACCCCGCTAATTCGACCGAACTCGAACTCGTTTGGGTCGCCCCGAAACACCGACAGTTTAGCGATTATTCGTTTCAACGACAATTGTTTATAAAAGCGAATATGTTTCACCGAAAGTTTTTTAAACAAAACAATACTGGTATTGCTGACGAAATATATTTACCCCGATTAAAAGCATTTGAAAATGCGTTCGAAAATTGGTGTAATAATACCTTTGGAAAACGAGAATATGATATTTGTTGGTATAGAGATGAAATCAGTTTAAGTTTCGACAAAAAACAATACGAACAACACAACGGTTTTCGTTTTTACGCAACCCCGTTGTATGATAAATATAACTCGGGCAATAATTTATTCAACCGCTCATACGAGTTTCATATCGAAAACGAGTTCGAAATAACTGAGCGAGCAGACGAATATATAACCGATAATATTATGTTTTTTAATACGAAGGCAATCTGTAATGCGATTATAAAAGGTGTAGTTAAACCGCCGAATGAGGTCGATTATAAGGACTTGACTGAAACTCACCGAACCGAAAAAGATTTCGACGAAGAAGAATGTCCTTGTTGTTTCGAAAAACTTGCCGAAGACCCGATGCTTGAAGGAGGGTTTCTTGGAAAATGCGGGCACTGTGTATGCGTAGGGTGTTTAAAGAACTTGATAAAATCGCAACACTCGAACCTTGTTTGCCCGATGTGTCGAGACGATTGGAGTTGCTATAATGTGAAAGAAGTCGAAGGCGGTGAAGAATACGACCTCGATGATATAGAGGAAATGAAAGAAAACGAGAATTATGATTTGCTTTTAGAAATAGTCGATATTACCGAACTACGAGACTATCTTGTTTGTTATTTTGGTTGGGGAGATATTTTAGGAGAAAATCACGGGGTTGAGTGTGATTACACCCCGTTTTTTTGGTCGCTCGATGATTACGCTATTTTTGATAAGCAAGATTTAATTTTGGAAGTAATTTAAATTATTAGGGGTATTTTTTCATATAAATCACTTTATATGAAAACAATCTAAAAAGAATATATCAGTTAATTATATAAATGGAAATCCCCGAAGTCAGTACAGAGAAGAAAACCGCCGATAAACGAACTTATATGCGAGAATATAAGAAAAAGGCATACGCCGAAAACCCCGACAAAATTAAAGAACTTAATCGAATGTATTACGCAAAATATAAGAATAATATTTGCGAAGCAGATTGTAAAAAATACGGGGCAAATCTCCCGATAGTTATTAAGTTAAATAATTGTTTAGAGCAAATCAGTAATACAGATAAAGAGTTGTTGAAAACCCTTTTAGCAAAATACATTTAGGGGAATTGTATATTATTTAGGAATATATACAATTCGACAAATTAACATATAAAGGCGATTTTTATATAATACTATAATATAAATGAACGACCTCGACCCCCCGACCGTCCCCGCTTCCCCCACCCCCGCCCCTTTTGCTTGGAGTTTAGACAAAACTGTCTTTACCAATTCGATTTTCAGTAAGAAAAAAATGACTGAAATATGTAATACCAAACGCCTTTATGGTTTCATTAAAACTGAAATGGGTATTTCATTTTCAGGAATAAAACGATACGATTTTTTACCCGATAAAAACGAACTCGAACAGGTAATCCGCTATAAGGAATTACTAAATAAAAAAACTGGTAAGTTTCAAGTTGCTTTTAATTTACCAAAACATAAATGGGGTAGAATTATACCTGCGGATTATTTATCGTTGAGTATTTTTCACCGACCAACCCGTCATTCGCTTTGCGATGGCGTATATATCGATATAGATATAGAAAACGCCTGCCCGAATGTAATAAACGAAATATGTAAAAGCAACCAAATAACCGATAAAAAACACCTAACCGCTTACGCCGAAAACCCGAAAGAATTACGGGCGAAAATTATGGAACGCCATAAAGTAGTAAAAGATATTGCGAAACAATTACCGATTTCTATTTTAAACGGTGGGTCATATAACGGGTGGATAAAGGATAATAATATCGACGATGAAACCAAACTACCTGAGGTTGTAAAACTCGAAAACGAAATCAAACCAATAATGGATATAATTTACAGTAGCAATCAGCATATAATTAAGGACGTTTTAAAACAAGACCCGCAAAAATGGAAATCTGTCGAAGAAAAAAAACGGGGCGTTATGGCGTTATTTTATCAAACGGTCGAGCGTCATATTCAGGAAATAGCGATTAAATACCTGCTACATAAACCCTCATTTAAAATCGAGGATATAGTTCCGTCGCAAGATGGGTTTATGATTTTGCCTGATTTATGGTATGACGAAATCCTAACCGATTTAAATAAAATCGTAAAAAAAGAAATTGGACTGAATATAACCTTTAAAAGTAAAGCATTCGACTAGGCGATTGAAATACCCGAATACACCGACGAAAAAACAGCGGACGAATGGGAAGATATGCTTTCAGCGAAAATGCTAAGTGAAAAGTTTTTATCGCATTTTGGCGATAGGGTTATACGATTTAAAAGCAACCTATATGTTTATTACGAAGACCGTTGGTATGACGAAACTCAAAGCAAACAACAGCATAAAATTACCCGAATGATTAGTGAGAATATATACCAAACGGTTTTCGACGAAATGAACGGCGATGTAAGTTTAAGCGAAGAAGAACTTTCAAAACTTAATAAAATATTGCGGACAAATACGAGCGACGAACGGCGTATAAATAATGTTGTAAAGCATATTATCAGTAAGGCGACCGAGCGAGAAACTGATTTTAATAGCGACCCGTTTTTACTCGGTTTTAATAACGGAGTTTATGATTTATTAAATGACGAGTTTCGGCAATATTCATTCGAGGATTATATAACGCTTACAACTCGATACGACTATGAAAATCCTGACTACGATGACCCGCATATCGCAGAGGCGAAGGAGTTAATTTCGGCGGTTATTGAAAGCATACACCCTGACCCCGAAAAGCGACTTTTATATTTACAAATACTCGCATCAGGTTTAGACGGTCGAGCGTATCAAAAATTATTTTTGCTTAACGGACAAGGCGGTAATGGTAAGGGATTAACTGGTTCGCTAATGGATATTACGCTCGGCGAATATTATCATCAACCGTCAAACGGTATATTAAAAGATGTCGAAAAAGCAAACGCCCCATCACCCGATATGATAAACCTTAAAAATAAGCGATATATAAACTTTAAAGAAGTTCAGGGTGGAATACGAGTTGCTATGCTTAGAAACTTGACGGGTGGAGGTAAGTTTAGCGGTCGATTACTACAACAAAACCCCGAGCAGTTTTTTATGAGCGGGACTTTTGTAATGGAGTTTAATACCGCACCCGAAATGGACGGGAAACCCGAACAAGCGGATTATAGGCGTTTAGTCGATTTGGATTTTCCTGTTAATTTTACAGATAATACCGATAAAATCGATAAAGTTATAGGCGGGGTTTTGTATAAAAAAGCAAACCCGTATTTCGAAACGCAGGAGTTTTTACAAAGCGTAAAAATGGTATTTTTAGATATGCTATTGGGGATTTATCGAACTTACAAAGATAAAGAGCGTAATACGGGTATTATTTTTACAGTTCCCGATAGTATCAAGGCAAGAACCGCTCGATTTTTAGAAAATCAAAACTTATTTCAAAAAGTATTTAGTGAATTATGGGAAAAATGCGATTTCAACCCGAATGACCCGAAAGATATTAAAGCGAAGACCGTACAGGTAAGGGAAATATGGGATAGTATTTTATCGTCGGCGGAACATAGGGCGTTGAATTATCGAGATAAGCGTCAGTATAATCGGGACGAGTTTTATAAGTGGGTTGAAACGATTTTTAAAATCGAAGGAAACCAAAAAACGGGAAAACTGATAGTTGGAATACGCCGTAAAGATGACTATATAGACCCGCAGAATACTTGGATAGAAAATGCGATTAATGAGTTCGGCGATGAAACAAAAACCGAACCGTATTAAGCGATAATATTATAAAATTAATTTCTTTCTTAATTATATAATATGACCGATTGCCCCGACAGCGACGAACTTTTAGCAATAACTAAGCAAAAGATAATGAAGTGTAAATGTATTAGTTTAGACGAAATGGGTCTTACATTCGATACAAACCCCCGAAATATGGGGAAGTATGAAAAGGAAAAACTCATAAAACGAGTTGAAGAATGGATGTTGAAAACTGACGACGAAATACAGCAGGAGTTTAATAAACTCGTATGCGACAAGTGGTTGATAAGTGGTAAGGATTACTCGTCGTATCCTGTATATGATATTGGCGGAAATCGGGTTGATAAATAATTCACAATAAAACTATTATATTTTAGAGCAAATATAATATAATAGTAATATATAAATAATGAGCGGACAACCATTACAAAATCCTTTGGATGCGGACAAGTTTAGGAGGGAATATCTTTCTCAGTTGAAGGTTCGAGCGGAATTAGACGATATTAACCTACAAGCAAATAAGGTGTATAAGCGAACGGGGCAGAAGAACGAACTCCAAGATTATCGAACGGCGAGTGAAAAATTAGCAGATAGGGAAGAAGTTAAACGCAGAGTAAGAGGCGAATTACAAAAGGTTATGTCGTCTCAAATTGCGAGTGAGGTTATTAGTTTAATCGACGACCGAGATATGGTGTTTTTAGCACAAAACTTAGAGACTATGGTGCCGACCCTTAAAAAGATGTTTGCCGTCGGTATTACGGAAGCAGACCAATTTTTAGACTATTTCAACAGATACGCTGAAAAACTACACAGAACAGGCGGAGTTGAGATGGGACTACAACAGCGAACAGGAGAAAATATTTTATTGTCGCTTGATGTTCTTCAAAACCAAGCGGTAGATAGACAACAAATTACCGAAATAATGGAATTATTAGCGGATGCCGATTATTTGGGTCGTAGAAATCAAGAAAGAATTGCTGGTGAATTGCGTATGGTTAATTTGTTTTTAAACACATTACAAGATGATATAACCGATATTTTACGAAACTCGGGAGCATACGACCCGAATGTTATTGCCGATATTCAAACAATCGTTGATAATATATCGAAAAATCTACCTACAAGAATACAGGTTGATGCGATTTTAAACCGTATCGAGGTGTTAGACCGAGCAGGCGATAGGGAAGGCATTCGAGGTAAGGTCATAGACTTAACTGAAATAATGTCGCAAGATGGGTCGTTTGCGATAGAAATGCGACAATTACGAGATATATTAAACCGTATCGAAGGCAGACAAGACGAAAGAAGACGGTCTATTTACATCTCACCCGAAGAATTAGAGAGCAAAACCAGTGCTAATATTTCAACATATATAGACGCACTTATAGAACGAATTGGTGCTGTCGAATTAAGCAGTGTAATTGGTATGAACCCAACCTCTTTGAAAACATTTGGTCGTCTTACTGATAGAAAACAATTTTTACGAGAAAACGACGCAGTTATACGAGGAGCATTAGAAGTCGCAGAGGGCAGAGCGGGTGGAGGAGGCAGAGAACTCGCTGGACGAGGTGTAAGGGGATGCGGACAAATACCCTGTCGTTGTATTGTTGGTACAGGTCTTACTCGAAGAGCATATACACCCAAACCCGATGATGTAGATGAAAGTGCTGGTGTAGCACCGTCCCCGAAATATGTAAAAATGGGTCGTTATTTAATCCATAAGGGTAAAATGGCGGACGATATTATAAGCATTCGTCGCCCATCGGGAACATTTGTCGGTGATTTCCCATCACAAAGGGTCTCGAAAAATCTCGGCAAAGTGTTTAGAAGTATTGTAGGTGGTGGTGTCCCGACATACGACGATATAAACTCATTAAACGAGGAGGAGCGTCATTACTTACATAAAGTCGCAAAATCCGCTCGTATAGACGATAAACTTAATATCCCAGCACCGAAAATGGAGGAAGAAGAAAAAGATGTCCGCAGGTTCGAAATATTGAAGGGTCAAATTATGTCGGGGCAAGACAATCGAGAAATGGTAAAAGAGTTTAAAATATTGCTATTGAAATTGAGTAAGAAGGGATTAGTGCCGAAAGGTCAAGTTAAAGATATATTGGTCGATTTAGCATCGATGGGTTTTTAATATCTTATAAATATATAAATGACCGATACAGGATTTTTTCCCAAAGTTGTCGCACCCTCGAAGTTTAGAGTCCAAACTGAAAGCGGGGCGTTTCAAAAACCATTCTTTTTCGGCGGAGCACAAACACCAATAAATCTTGGTCTTTCGACGAATAGTTTTAGCGGAAGCGGTATGTGTGGCGGTAGAGTTCGAGGTGGTAGAGTTCGCAGTGAGCGAGTGTTTCATAAGGGAACGCCCTCTATAAACAAACCTGTTCGCTTACCATTTTCTTAATTTAGACCAAAAAAATAATATATTATTATCTTTATAATTATATATAATGAGAACTATTATCCTCAATCAAGGCAATATAATTCCCGACGGACAGAATAATAAGTTAGTGTATCGCTTCCCAAACTCAGTCAATCTAACTGATGCTTATTTAGCAGTATCGTCGGTTGTTATGTTTTACAGTTGGTTTAATATTACAAGTGAATTAAATAACAATATATTTACTTATAACTGGATAAGTGGAGCGGGTCCCGCCGTCACTTATACGGTTAATGTTCCTAACGGATTATATGAAATTAGCACACTTAATCAATTACTACAATTTACTATGATACAAAACGGACACTATCTCGTAGATAATACAGGGGATAATGTATATTATGCCGAGTTTATTGTAAATGCCTCCCGATACGCAGTCCAAATAAATACATTTTTAGTCCCTCTTGCTCTTCCCGCTGGTTGGTCTAACCCCGCAGGTTTGGTATTTCCGCTAACAACATTCAATCCCATAATCACACTCCCCGCTAATATAAATAAGATTTTTGGATATGTCGTCAATTTCGCCACAGACCAAAATCTTAACAACGCATATGTCCCGCCCGTATCGCCATATGTAAGCAAACTCGCAAACGGCACACTTTCCTATATTAGCACAACATCGCCTCAGGTTCAACCTAATAGTAGTGTATTGCTTAATATTAGTAATATTGATAATTATTACTCACAACCAACAGGTATAATTTACACAATTGTTCCAAATGTTGCTGTTGGTGAAGTTATAAGTGAGAAACCTCCTCAGTTTGCTTGGAATAAAATGATTAATGGAACCTATAATGAACTGCGAATGACTATTTTAGGGTCTAATTTAGCACCAATCACCATAAACGACCCCGCAATGACCTTTATCTTAGTAATCGCCCAAAAGGACGAGATTTCAGGATAATTTAGGAAATTAATTTCTTGCTTAATTATATAAATGAGTAATCCCTCACAAATTACCGAGCAATATCTTAACGGGATATTCGACAACTTACAGAAAGAGCAGTTTGCTTTACTGAACGATATAAAAACGGGTTGCGACAAAGAACGAGAAAAAAATGTTTCGAAACAACTTTCTTTTATTAATACGATTAATACAAACATATTAAGACTAAGGAATACGAGAAAAAATGTTTAGATAGTATATAATGGTCGCAAGAACGCATATGATGTATTTACCCAAGATGGGTGGCGGTGCTGTATTTAGGGCAGGTAAAAAACACCCATTTATTCGAGGGCGAGGAGTTGGGTCTTTTTTATTAGACGGCGGTTCAGGAGGACAGAACAGTTATGAAAGTATTGACGATTATGTAGCAACAACAGGAAGAACCATCGGGGGGTCGGGGGTCTCTTCAAGTTTAGCAAAAGTTGGCGGAAAGATTTCGAGTTTAGTAATTAAAAAAGAAAGTAAAAAACCGCCTCGTCAAAATATAAACTTCTCAATTTAGATTTAGACATTTAGTAAAATATGATTTAGGGCAAATCATATTTTTTTATCTTCGTAGATTATATAATAAATGAGCGATAAATTAGTCTTTGACCTCGCACAGGAAATCGAAGGTTCTCCCAACGTCTTCGTCAAGAAGGATTGGTTGAATATTCTCGACAATCAAAACGGTTCGTATTCATCAAATCAGTCCGTAATCGACACTTCTCAGTTGTCTAACTCCAATAAGTATATGTCTTTTAGAGAGGCGTATTTGCTTATGCCCTTGACCCTCACCGTCGGCACAATCCTCCAAGGGTCCGCTGGTGCTTTTGACCCCGATACTGCTGGAACTTCTGCTGATTTTTTTGTCGGTATGAAAAATTGGTATGGTTCTATGATACACTCGATTACTATGGACTACAACGGCACCACTATAATCCAACAGACTCCTTTCTGTAATATGTGGAACTCCTTTAAACTTATGACTTCGTTGTCTTGGGCGGATGTCTCAACACAGGGTTCTATGATTGGGTTTTATCCCGATACACCCGATAGTTGGACTTTTAGCAATGCTGCCTCTGTTGTTGGTTTAGGTGTTGCTAATAATACCAATTATGCGGACACTGGAAGTGCTATAATTGTTTCAACAGCATTTAGCAACGGTCGCAGTGGGAGAGGTAATTTAGGATTTTTAAATCGTCAAACCTACATTAACTATGACGAAGAAGGAAGCAGAGGCACAGCAGACCAATCTACATTTTTATCAAATCAGTCTGCTACAACCCTATATCAGTCATACATTTCTCGCAAAGTTAATGGTGTGAATGCGGGAGCACAGGGCGTTTTACAAATCTCTATCAACGCACAGATTTACTTGAAGCACATTCACTCGTTCTTTATGATGTGCCCCCTATTGAAGGGTGCTTTCCTCAAACTCACTCTCAACTTGAATAACACCACTGCTGAAATCCCCATTGGTGGTGCGGGATTTGATGAATTGGGACTTACCTCTGTTTCCAACGCTGTTGGCGGTGTTTGTCCTTTTATGATTGCTTCTACTGGTGCTAATAATGGAGGTGATGCTGTTTTTTCTGCTGCTACAACAATCAGGGTAAATGTGTCTGTCGGGGCAACTTGTTTAGACAGCACCCTTACAAGTGTCGCTGGAAACTCGGTCGGTCAAGGTTCTTACAGAAACTTGTATTTGTATGTCCCTGCTTATACTTTCAACCCTGTATTCGAGCAAGCATACCTATCCTCACCTGTTAAGCAAATCAAATATACCGATATTTACCAATACCAAATTACAAATATTGCTACTCAGGGACAAATTAACTCTCTACTTACCAACGGTATTGCTTCTATGAAATCGGTTCTTTTAGTCCCGTTTATTACTGCTGCTAATTTGGGTCTTCCTTGCCCCGAATATCAGTCGCCTTATGACCCTGCTGGTTGCGGTCAAACTGCTCCTTTGGTTGCCCTTACCAATTTCAATGTGGTCGTTTCGGGTCAAAATATGCTATACAATACTCAGCGTTATTCGTTCGAGGAGTTCTCCCAGCAACTATACGGACAGAATGCCGTTAATGGTGGAATGACTGACGGTCTTACCTCAGGTCTTATTGACTTCTACGCTTTCAAGCAGTCCAATTGTTTTTACTATGTTGATGTGTCGAGAATGCTTCCCGTCGAGGAAAGTGTCCCCAAGTCCGTCCAAATTATCGGACAAAATGCTTCTGCTCGTCCTATTGACCTTTGGTGCTTTATTGAATATGGCGTTGATGTTTCAATTGATATTTTGACGGGTGCGAGAGTTTAGGCGTTATTTTTCGTTAAGAATATCCCCTATTTTTTTCTTTGTAATATGTATAATGGAACGCATAAATATTACAGCGAGCGGTAAGCAATTATCCAAATTGCGAAACGGTCATCGGGTTCGAGTTAAACCTGCTATGAAAGGCGAAGGTATTGGTGTAATTGTTTCCCCCGAAACTTACAACGCATTAACGAAAACATTTAGGAAGGGAAAGGGTGCTGAACTTGCTTTATCTCCGCCTGAAATTATGGCGAATAAAGAAGTTGCCCCCGAAATGGAAGGTCAGGGCATTTTCGGTCCTGCGGTCGATAGATGGTTGGAAAAGAAGGGTTTAAAGAAAGCGATGTATAAAATTGGCGACCAGTTGAAACCCGCTGCGAAAACGGCACTTATCGGTGCTTTGACTGCTGGTGGTGCTTCCCTTGCTGCGTCTAACCCAGCACTCGTCCCGTACATCCCAGGTGGAGTTGCCTCTTTGTCTGCTCTCGGGTTGGACTATTTAGACAATCCCGACTCTTACTTTCAGTCCAACGCTGGCGGAACAAGAGCAAGAAAGGCGAGGTCTATGGTTGGAAGGGTCGCTCAGGATAGGGCGTTGGAAGAACTAAATAGTCGCCTTGGAACTGATATGGG
>Ga0181357_1000549_pt1 | contig 14352 bp, 21 predicted proteins | sample Fa13VDMM110DN_FD_130094 | JGI IMG/M metagenome (GOLD analysis project Ga0181357, IMG submission 130094) | Freshwater viral communities from Lake Michigan, USA - Fa13.VD.MM110.D.N | ecosystem: Environmental > Aquatic > Freshwater > Lake | place: USA: Michigan | collected 2013-09-24 | reverse complement strand
GTATACCAATTGTGGTAACTGCGGATACCATCGTTCAGCAACAATTAAAACCCGAGAGAAACGATTAGATTTATTAGCTGAAAGTGATTGGGATATTGTAGAATTAAAAAAGCCATATGGTGCTTATAGATTAAAGACATATAACAGTGTAGCTACTCAATGTGGATCGTTAAAAAACAAAAAACAATATGATCATTTAAAATCAACTATTAAGGACGACGTTGAAATAGAATTTTGTACAGTGTCAAGATTTATTAGAGGTAAGATTGTAAAGGAAATGCTAATCGAAACCGCAGGTATTTAATTAAAGTAGTATATTATAAATAAATTTTTAAAAAAGAACAAGTTATGAATTGGAAACCAATTGGAGATCAAGTACTCCTTAAAGAATTAGACGAAGTAAAAAGCGATCGTACTAGAAGCGGAATTATTATCATGGATAGCAACGATAATTTCGTTAATGCTGAAGTATATGCAACCGGAGACGGCTTATTTACACACACAGGCGATAGAATCCCAGTAACTGTTAAAGTTGGAAACAAAGTGCTTGTAAGTCGCAACAATTTAGGATCACATAAAGAAGTTGTAATCGGTGATGATGTATTCGTATTAATTCGAGAATCTGAAATTGCTATGATTCAACAAAACGATTGATTAAGTATAAAATATACAGGTTATGGAAATCATCATTAGTCGCGACGAAATACGTCAGCGAGTAGCAGAGTTAGCTGAACAAATATCAGCGGATCATCAGATTAACAGTAAGATCCCTTTACCACCGGTACTGGTTTGTGTGCTCAACGGATCATTCCATTTCTTTTCCGATCTAACTAGACAGATGCCTATAGATTGCGAAGTTGATTTTATTCGGCTTAAATCATATGAAGGACAAGATAATTCAGGTGGTATTAAGATAATCAAGGATTTAGAATTAGATCTTAAAGGAAAGCGAGTATATATCATAGATGATATTTGTGATACTGGAGCTACAATGTTAGAAGCATTATTTATGGTAAATAGTCGAATGGCTGCAGAAGTAAAAGTTGTTACTTTGTTAAAACGTAAAAATGGTGTTGGTATGACTGATTTCCATGGATTTGAAATAGGTGATGAATTTGTATATGGTTATGGATTAGATGATTACGGACTTAAACGAAATTTACAAGATATTTATAAAATTAATTAAAAAAAATAATGTATACTGGTATAGGTTACGACAAAAAAAATGGAATAATTCATATATGGGACGATGAGTTAGGACATCAACAATTCCCATTTAAGCCATATGGATATCTTCCTGATGATTCTGGTACATTTCAATCATTAGATGGAACCAGACTTAAAAAGGTTCCCGGGAATCATAGAGATAATTCAAAATCATTCGAATCAGATTTAAATGAAGAAGTACGCACACTTATTGATTTATACTATGAATCAGATGAACCATCTAAAGGCCACCGAGACTTCTTTTTTGATATTGAAACAGCTAAAGATGAAAATGGATATAGTACAATTGATGATGTTCGAACAGCCATTACTTCTATTGCATACTTTGATAAAGCCAGCAAAGATCGTCGAGTATTAATACTAGATGAACAAGGTCGAATAAAGGAAACGGAAATACAGGGAGAAAACTATGTTTTAGAAATATTTCGAACTGAGAAGGCCCTATTAACTAGATTCATTAATAAATTTGCAGAGATTAGACCCACAGTAATTACTGGTTGGAACACTGATGGATATGATATCCCATATATGATGGGTCGATGCAAAAAAGTATTAGGAGCTCAATCAATTAAGAAATTCTCGCCAGCTGGTATTGTTAATCAAAACACAAAGACCGGGAAATGGAAAATCTTTGGAGTATCTAGTTTAGATTACATTAAATTGTATAAAAACTTCACATATACAGAACTACCAAATTATCGATTAGACACGGTTGCTAAAAAGGAACTAGGTCGAGGTAAAGTTGAATATGATGGCGATTTAGATACATTGTTTACTCAAGACATTCACAAGTTTGCTTATTATAATATGACGGATGTTGATTTAATTGAGGAAATGGATGAAAAGCTTCAACTATTGAATCTAGCCCGTACAATTTGTCACAAAGGACACGTTCCATATGAAGATGTATTTTATGCATCAAAATACTTAGATGGCGCTGCAATTGTAGATCTTAAAAGAAACGGATTCGTTGCTCCAAACAAGCAATTTCGATTTGTAGAAGATGAAAGCGAAGAATCGCTAGCAGGAGCCTATGTAATGGCGCCTGTTCCGGGATTGTATAAATGGATCTATGATTTAGATTTAACTTCCTTGTATCCTAGCATTATTATGACAGCAAATATTTCCCCGGAAACTAAAGTAGGAGTTGTTGCTAATTGGAATCAAGAATGCATGATGCGAGATATCCCAACCCAATCAGTAATTAACAGTCAAACAATAATTGATATTAGACAATGGCTGCGAGAAAATAACTATAGTATAGCAAGTAATGGAGCAGTGTATCGAAATGATCAACGAGGCTTCTTACCAACGATTCTAGAAAAATGGTTTGATGAACGTGTTATTTATAAAGACAAACGAGATACATATGAAGTAGGAACTGAGGAATATAAATTCTATGACGCAATGCAATTAACACAAAAAGTATTGCTCAATTCATTCTACGGTGTATTAGGATTAAAAACATTTCGTTTCTATGACCTAGATAATGCAGGTGCAATTACAGCAGTTGGTCAAAGCATTATTAAATTCTCTGCCCGTGTTATTAATCATTACTATCAAAAGGAACTAGGAACAGATCACTTTATTAATGCTAGTGGCGATAAAGCAGAGTTTGCATTTTATACAGATACAGATTCAACATTCTGCAGCAGTTTACCTTTAATTCAACACCGATTCCCGGGTTGTGATACTGACGATGAACAGTTCATGATTGAACAAACCAATACAATTGCTTCTGAGATACAAACCCATGTAAATAACATGTATAATCAATATGCAACAGTATTCCATAATACAGCAACGCATCGATTCCAAATTAAACAGGAATATATTGCTAAATCTGGTTTATGGATTGCAAAGAAACGGTATGCACAATGGGTTATTTTCAAAGAAGGTAAATCTACGGATAAATTGGATATTAAAGGTCTAGATGTCGTAAGATCTAGTTTCCCAGAAGATTTCAAAAAGATAATGAAGGAAACATTGTGGTATATTCTTAAAGGTAGAAACAAGCAGGATACATCAACCCTAATACATAACTTTAAATCTAATATAAGAAGTTCCGAAGTACTCAATGTAATGAAGAATTCTAGTGTTAAGGAACTATCTAAATACATTAGAGGACGCAAACCATTTACTGGATTTATTAAAGGGACTACAGCACACGCTAAAGCCGCAATTAACTTCAATGATATGTTAACCACATTAACCGGTGATATATTACCTATATCAAATGGCGAAAAAATCAAATGGGGTTACTTGTTGAATAATCCATATGGGTTTGAAACTATGGCACTTCGTGGTTACCGAGATCCGGTTGAAATAGTTAACTTTGCAGCAAAATACTTAGATCATAACAAAATGTTCGTAAGTGACTTAAGCAATAAGTTCAATGACTTTTATGCTGCAATGAGTTGGGGAAGTTTACCAGAAAATAACAATGCAAAAAAGTTTTTTAACTTTGGATAACAAATTGTTTTTTTTTGTGTTATATTTATATGTAAATAGGTAAATACAGGAACATTATGAAACGAAACATTTTAGCTGAAAATATGCGACGATTTAAAACTAAAAATTTAAATGAAGATCAGTTAGATGAAGTATTTGTAGATCCTGATACTATACCCAATCTAATTAAATTAGTTACAGATCTAGGATTACCAGCATGGACAGCATTACCTATAGGAATAGGAATGTTTGGCATTCCGCTAGCAGCTGTTGGTGGTGGATTTGGCAAACTCAAAGATATAATTAAACACAAGATTCGACGAAACCAGTTAACTCCAGAAGAAGCAGAACGGTTTGCAATTGAAGTAGAAACTGCATTAAAAGATATTCCGGGTCGGCAAAGAGCATATTTAACTAGCTTATTAAATAAATACAAACAAGCTTTAGCCGCAGAAGCTGGTGGATTAGATATGATAAATGATATTGATATTGATGATGCTAAAGATGTTATGATTCGATATATGGATTTGTTGAATACGTATTTAGCCCAAAACAAATATAAACAAAATAACGACTAAAAATTGTTTTTTTTTCCATGTAAAAATTAATGTGCTAGCAGCAATGTTAGCACTTTTTTACTGTTATAAAGGTTGGATAATATAGATAAATTCATTATATTAAATAAAAAAGTTATATGTACGGAAAACAACAATGGCGCGGCAGAGAAGTAGAAGGCCGTTACACTGATATGATGACTCTATTTATTAGAGAATTGGGGGATGGAATTAATGTAGATGATCTTAACGTATATCCTCATTATTATTTTACGATTGAATATATTGCTTCCATGATTGAATCTCGAGATAGTAAACAACTTGAATCAATCCGCGAAATATTAGATACCACAAATGCCGTAGTAACAGTCGAAGCGAATAAAGCTACTTTAAAGAACATTCCCACTGATTTGGTTAATAGATGTCACATTATTTATAGAATTCAAGACGATGCATTACAACTACTAAAAGCAACCGATACCGTAAGTATAGATGCTGGTTGGTATCGTTGCCATATGATTGCTAAGATGCATATGCAAGAAACAACCCCGGATTCATATAAATTTGATGAAGAAATATGAAGCGTGGCGTTATAGCAGGTAACTTTGATGTTATTCATCCGGGTTATATTGCAATGTTTACTGAATGTAAAAAGCATTGTGATTATCTTATAGTTTGTCTACACGAAGATCCAAGTCTTGAAAGGCCTGAAAAATTAAAGCCAATTTTACATTGGAGCGATCGTTATAAAATATTAGGATCACTCAAGCAAGTAGATTTTATATTTTTATATCAAACTGAGGCCGAGTTATATGAGGCTTTAGCAAAAGGTAAACTCGATGTAAGATTCCTAGGTGATGATTATATAGATAAGCCATTCACCGGCGACGATTTGAATATTCCAATTCACTATCTAAACAGAGACCATGGTTGGTCGACCACTAAATTTAAAAAATTAATAGCAGATGAAGTACAGCGTAGTAGTAACATTTAGTATCGAAGGATTTCATTGTTGGCCAGATGCCAAAGAAGTATTTCCAGAAGTAGCATTCCTCGCAGATAGACATCGTCATATGTTTGGTTTCCGTTGTTATGCAAAGGTAACTCATACTGATAGAGATGAAGAATTTATTTTATTGAATCGCAAAATTCAAAAAGCTCTTAGAAATCAATTTTCTCGGGAATTAACTAGTGTTTTGGAATTTGATTCAATGTCGTGTGAAATGATTGGAGAATGGTTATTAGAAGAATTCTCGGCTTTATATAAAGTAGAAGTTTGGGAAGATTGGGAAAACGGAGCGATAATTAAACGAAGCAAATTTTTAATATGAGAAAAGTATTTTACTTTGGGCTCGAGCCCCTTAAAGCTCGATATACTTACCAATTGAGTAAGCAATGGATGCCAGCAACATTTGCTCCATACGAAACGGCCGGCGAATTAGAATTTATTGATATTCCAGGAGAATTTGATCCAGACCAGCAAATTAAAGTTGGAGCTGTATTAGATGCCGTTGGTCGAGGTAAATTTGCTATGAGTCAGTGTAGCAATTTCTTAGATATGATCAATACCGATCAGGTTAAGGATGGCGATGTAATCTTCTTGCAAGATTATTGGACTCCGGGTATGGATGCAATTTGGTACGCATTAGATTTATATGGTATTCGAGTTAAAGTTTATGCAATGCTTCATGCACAAAGTGTAGATGAGTATGATTTTACTTGGCCCATGCGCCAATGGATGCGTCATTATGAATTGGGACTAGATAACCGAATGACCGGTATATTTGTGGGATCTACTATTCATAAAGAACAATTACGCGAAGCTGGATTTAATGCTCCAATTCATGTTGTATCATTGCCATTGCATCACGCAATGACATTAAGCACTTTACCGGATTATAACAAATTTGCCGCAAAAGAAAATAAGATTGTATTCTCTAGTAGATTAGATAAAGAAAAGAATCCGTTCTTTATGCTTGAAGTAGCTGAGCTATTTTTAAGTGATAATCCAGATTATGTGTGGCACGTGACAACTTCCGGTAAATCATTTAAATCAATGGTACCTGGTGTGATTGAGGCAATGACGGCATTAGCAGAGCGTGTTCCTAGATTTAAATTGTTAGCTAATCTAACAAAAGAAGAATATTACTATGAATTAGCAACTGCTAAAGTTCAATTTAATAGTTCACTTCAAGACTATGTATCATGGACGGTATTAGAATCTACAGCATTTGGCTGTGATGTAGTATTTCCAAATTTTAGATCATTCCCAGAATTTATTCCGGCAGATCGAATGTATACACCATTTTCGATAAAAGATGCGGTATATACATTAACAGTGGTATGCGATGAAGAATATACACGAGATTATAACTTTGCAGCAATTGCAGATTACGGCCGACAAATGGAAGCATATATAATTGCTAATGATATGCAACAAGAAATTAATGTTTGGCACGAATTAGAATATTGCAAGTATTTATTAAAACAACAAGGTTACAATGAGTAAAAAGTTTATATACTATCCGAGTTTATCGGCCGGGAGTATGGTATCTGCATTTAAGAAGGATACCAAGTTCTCAGACGGTACAACTATGAGATTCTTCTCAAAGGAATATCCAGAAGAATGGAGACACCCGTATTTTCTAATCACCGCAGGGCATCATTATAAGAAAATGGACTTCCGTCAGCAAATGGGCTTAGATGATGAAGTATTGGTATTTGGTGATTCCGGAGGATTCCAGATTGCAACCGGTGCATTGAAATGGGATACAACTATCCGCGAAAAGATCTTTCATTGGTTAGAAGCAAATAGTGATGTGGCTGCTAACTTGGATATTCCGCCACGGGTTACATTTGAAAATCGATTCCAAGATTCGATGGATATTAGTTTCGATAACTTTAAATGGTTTGAAACTCATCAAAGTGGTAAAACTAAGTTTCTCAATGTAATACAAGGAACATACAATGAAGAATATAATACTTGGTATCACAAGTTCAAAGACTTTGCCTTTAATGGTTGGTGTATTGGTGGACCTAAACGGTTAGTAGACTTTATGTATGTTATTGCATTAATGCTTCAAGAACGCGAATTTGAAAAGAAACATGTAGAGTTTATTCACCTTTTAGGAATATCTAAAATATCGGATTTCTTTATTCTATCCACCCTACAAAAGTTATTAAATGACTTAACAGGCGGCAGAGTTCAATTATCCACAGATTCTTCTTCCCCAGGTCAATATCCGGTATATGGAACATATCTTCATTCAACTAATTATAAAACACAAACCTTTACGGAATTGTATTTTCCTAAGAATGCGGAATATCGAAGAAAGTCTCATGCTCGTCAAGGCAAATCAACTATTGAAATTGATAAGTCAAAACATGTACCATGCAGTATAGATTGTCCGGCTTGTAGAGATTTTACATATGAATACCTAGGGGGACAGACTCCAGAAGGATTATGTCGCAATTCACAAGAAGGAATGCCTAGAATGGTTGTGCATAATACACATCTTTATGTTAATATGGCAAAGGATGTTGATAAGCTAGTTGATAGTCACGTAGAATTGTTAGAAACCGCAATACCGAGTGAATTATTCAATGTTATCCTATCATTACACGATATGTTTGCAGATCCAGATAATGCAATGCACGTATATGAAACATACAAGAAAACATACAAGAAATTTGGCGGAGATAGTATATCTACCACTGATGCTCACAAATTCAACGAATTTTTTAAATTTTAAATAAAAGTTAACAAACATGGAAAAATCAAAATTATTATCATTCATCAATCGCTACTATCTAGCAGGAAATTGTGAAGCTGTAACATTAAAAGAAAATGAAACTGGTATCGGTTGTGAATTGATAGATATGGATCAAACCGTAGTAGGTAAAATCCAATGGAAAACAACTCCATTCCTTAAAGGATCTTTGGGTATTAATCACACTAGTGCTTTAACTAAAATGTTAGGGGCAGTTGGCGAGAAAATTGATATTCAAGTTCAAGATGCAGCCGGGAAGAACTTTGCAATGAAAATCAGTGAAGGATCTACTAAGTTGACATTCATGTTAGCAGATACCACAGTTATCCCAGCAGTTCCTTCTATTAATACAGAACCTGAGTATCATGTTGTAATTGATGTAAATGAAGAATTCATTAACAAATATATTAAAGCAAAAAATGCATTACCAGATGCAAAGAATTTTGCAGTGCAGGTTAAGAATGGCATAATTAAATTCATAATTAATTACACAACCATTAATGCCGATAACATCTCATTTGAAATTGGCAATACACCAGTAACTGATATGGAACCGATTTGTTTCTCAGCAGATAAATTAAAAGAGGTATTGGTTGCGAATAAAGGCGATATGGGAACTATGCATATCTCACCGGATGGATTGACTCGAGTTGATTTTACGGGTGCAGATTTTGATTCATCATATTGGTTGGTACAACTGCAGAACTAATATGCAAGTACTAATAAAAAAATTACATCCTAACGCAGTTATCCCTAGTTATGCAAAAGCTGGGGATGCTGGAATGGATATGGTAGCAATTAGTGCTACGATTGCCGAAAATGGAGAATATGTTGAATACGGTACCGGCATTTCAGTAGAAATACCAGAAGGCCATGTAGGATTAATATTTGCAAGATCATCAATCTCAAAAACATCATTAATACTTTCGAATCATGTAGGAGTTGTTGACAGTGGGTATCGAGGCGAAATTAAATTTAGATTTAAGGACACTGAAATGCAATATAATGCTTATTCAGAAATCTACTATTGTGGCGAAACTGCATATGAAGTAGGCGATAAAATTGGACAATTAGTAATATTGCCGTATCCACAAATTGAATGGAGCGAAACAGATGAATTATCTGATTCTAACAGAGGAGATGGTGGATTCGGATCAACAGGTAAATAAGAATATGGAGAATATAGAACACGATTTATGGACCGAAGCATTTAGACCTTCAACATTAGATGGTTATATCGGTAATGAGGCATTGATTGAGAAAGCAAAAATTTGGATTGCAAATAACGAGCTACCTCATCTATTATTTTATGGATCTGCTGGAACTGGCAAGACAACATTGGCAAAGATACTGTCAAATGCAGTAGACAGTCAAACAATGTATATAAACGCATCAGATGAGAACTCAGTAGATGTAGTTAGAGATAAAATTTCTAGATTTGCATCATCCGTAGGATTTAAGCGTTGGAAGATTGTTATATTAGATGAATTTGACTTCATGACACCTAATGCTCAAGCAGCACTTCGTAATTTGATGGAAACTTATAGCAAATCGACTAGATTTATATTAACATGTAATTATGTTGAAAAGATCATAGATCCAATTCAATCTAGATGTCAAACATTTGCAATTACTCCCCCTAATAAAACAGATGTAGCAAAACGATTAGTCGCAGTGCTAGAATCAAAAGGAGTAGCTTATGACATTAAAGATGTAGCTGCTATTATCAATTCATCATATCCAGATGTTCGCAGAGCGCTTAATTCAGCTCAAAGCTGTGTAATTAACAATAAATTGACATTAGATAAGGCTAGCACTTTGCAGGCTAATTATATGACCGAAGTATTGGCTATATTAACATCAAGCAAAGATAAAAAGGCTGCCTTCACTAAAATACGTCAGGTTATTGCAGACAGCAAAGTTAGAGACTTTACTCCGATGTATACATTCTTATATGACAACTTAGATGAGTTTGCCACCGGTCATATTGGAGGAGCAATTCTAATTATTGCAGAAGCACAATTTAAAGATGCATCAGTTGTTGATAAAGAAATCAACATCATGGCAATGTTTGTAAACCTATTAAACGAAATTTAACATGAACAACCCAAATATAAAACCAACTGATATGCAACCTATCCAATGCACCGAATGTGATGGATTGTATTTTCGCCAAGTTGTTGCGATTAACAAGGTTAGCAGATTGCTAACAGGTGCAGACAAGGACACAATGGTTCCAATTCCAGTATTCCGATGTGATGACTGTGGAGCAATACCAGAAGAGTTCCAACCAATTAAAATGAAAAAATAATGTCAATAGCATATCATAAAGATAACATAACAATTGTTTTCAAAACATCGAATCGAAGCAATGCTCGTACCAAAATGAAAACATTTCGAAATAAATGTATCGATGATATTCTAGACAAGAAACTCCCAGGTATTCCAGATACAGCAGTAATTGTAGAAATAGGAGTAGGTCGGTTGTTTGAAGAAAAATGGAAAATTAAATATAAACTATAATATGGCAGTAAAAAAGGGTGCAACACAAGGGGCAACGATTTTCGATTTTATCGATGGAGTAACACATAAAAAGAAAGAATGGTCAAGCTATTCTGATATTGACCAAAAAAGATTCGCACCATTCATTGTTAATCGATGGTTATCAATGCGTCAAGATTTTACTGAGTTAATCAACGAATTCCAAACATATACAATTGGATTATTGCGTCCCAAGGAAACGTATCGGCTATATTATGAATTTCTTCCAGCATCAAAAGGATTTGCTAAATATATAAAAGGTAAAAAAGATGATACATATTCTGACAAGTTAATTGCCCAAATTGCAGAACATTATCAAGTTAGCAAAGCAGAAGCTGCCGATTATGCAGAATTACTTGATCAGAGTGCATGCACTCGAATGTTAGCGCTATATGGGTATACTGATGCAGAAATTAAAACAATGAGCAAAGGAATTAGAAAATGACAGCAGAACAATTTACGTATTGGCTACAAGGATTTATGGAAATAAATAATCCTGAAATATTAGGAGTTCGAGAAACTCAAATTATCAAAGATCACTTAAAATTAGTGTTTGATAAACAGACACCAGATAGAACAGTTACCCCGCCATTAGCACCAATGCCAAATTGGCAAGTAGAACCAGCGCATAACCCATATCTAGATTGGACATGGAAACCTAATCCATATACAATTACATGCACTGGCGATGCTATGAATGATCCAAACAAGAAAATTTGTTAATATGAGCGTAAACACACAATCACATTATCGCGGCAAAGACAGTCTTTATAAATTTGCAGATGAGTGGGCGTTAAACAGTTATGAGTTTGATATCATTAAACGCATTGTACGATGTCGGCACAAAGGCACCTTTGAACAGGACCTTGAAAAAACAAAAGACTTAATTGATATATACCTCAAAGAAAAACTTCCTAGTTACTTGGACATATCAAAATAATTTCTTATTTTATAAGTAGACCAATATTTATTAATAAATTTAAAGGAAATTATGAAAAGAAATCTATTAGTTGAAAATATGATAAGATTCAATACAAAAAATTTATCAGAACAACAGTTAGATGCGTTTAAAATGAATGATGATGAATATTTTCTAGATAGACCAGAATTCGACGAGATGACTGTTAACTATGAAGATTTAGCACGCGATCTAAAAATGGCAATGAATAAATCAGACGGCCGTATAGCTGTGAAAGTCGCAGAAACACTTTTAAATTATTTAACTACAGGAGTATACGAAAAATTAGAAGCAGTCAAACAAGATACTAAATATGATACTCCATACTTAAGACGACATATACAAGGTGAAATTGACAAAATACAAACAGTTAATCAAGATGTAATCGAAGATGCTATTAAAGTTCTTAAAGTTTCTCCAAAAAATATGACAGCAATGCAAACTATATATGATATCATTATAGATCTGTTTAGATATGTAGACTAATATAAATAACTAATTCAAAGTGCAATCTAACCGGTTGCACTTTTTTACTGTTCGGTTGGTTTGTATGGTTTTTTTTATTATATTATAGTATGAAAGAAAATGTAAATTACATTGCCCCAATATACAAGTTAGCATTAGTAGATGCAACAACAGTACCTAGACGAATATCTTATTCACAATGGTCCATGTATGAAAAATGTCCTAATCAGTGGAAGCTAGCTTATATAGATGGATTAGCACCATTTCAATCTAGCATTGATACATGTTTTGGAACAGCATTTTATGAAACCCTGCAAACATACTTGACTGTAATGTACACTGACTCAATTAAACGAGCTGACGCAATAGATTTAAGGGAATTGCTTACAACTAATCTTCGCAACGAATATGCTAGCAACGTAGAGCAGACAGGTGCACACTTTTCTAATCCTTTACAATTAGCAGAGTATCTCGAAGATGGAGCTGCTATCCTGACTTGGTTTAAGAATCGCAGATCCACATACTTCTCCACAAAAGATTGGGAATTGGTTGCAATTGAAATGGAACTATGTACCCAAGCATCTGATGCAAATCCTTCTGTGTTCTGGTACGGATTTATTGATGTTGTACTGAGAAATACTAAAACAAATAAGATACATATCCTAGACATTAAAACTAGTCGAAGTGGTTGGAATAAATATCAAAAAGCAGACGCAATAAAAATGGCTCAATTAATTGCCTATAAGAATTATTTTGCTAAACAATTTGGTGCTGTTGTAGAGAATATTGATGTAGAGTTTTTTATTGTGAAACGAAAAATGCTAGAGGAATCAATGTTCCCACAAAAACGGGTGCAACAAGTAATTCCAGCATCAGGTACAGTAACTCAACGCAAAGTCCAAAGACAAATTGATAGATTTGTTGAATCATGTTTTGACTTAGAAGGAAATAAGAATGCTGATAGGGCATATATGGCAATCTCAGGTAAAGGGGATAAAAATTGCAAATATTGTCCATTCAAGACTGATTATGCAAATTGTGCTAAAGAATCTAGGATTCGTGAATAAAATTCATTATAATAAGTTATGATTAAATACACACATAAACATACATATGTATATAGGTTTCCATTAGCAGCAAAAGCCGGTGGGACTGTAGAATGTGAATATACACTGTGTACTGACGTTGATAATGCTAATAGCAAAGAGAATCGAACTCTATTAGAATACATGTTAAGATTAATTTATGGCCATTTGCCAAAGAGTGTTAAATTTTCATACGAAAAATAAATGATAAAAGTAGCAGTTATAGGAAGTACCGGTTGGCAGAATAAAAGAAAAGTTCAGCAAACACTTCAAGAGTTAAAGAAACGATTCCCGGAAGATCTAATGTTAATCGGAGCTGGTGGAGCAGAAGGTGCTAATTTAATGATTAAGAAGTATGCATTGGAATTTGGTATCAATTACAGTGAATATAATCCTTCATTTTCTGGATATAATTTATACTCAGCAATGCCAGAATCATATTATGGCAAATCATATCATTTCAGCCAATTACATCATCGTATGAAGCTTATAGCAGAGAAATGTGATTACATGATGATACTAACACAAGACACCACATTAGATCCAGTATTAAAGACTGCATATACCAATGTAAACAAGTTAAAAAAACCCGTGGTTATTTTAGGATAATCATATTTATATAAAAGTTATAAGGAAAAAATGGAGTTACCAAAGTTACAAAAAATTGACCCCAACAAGCCACAAAAAAAGAAAATACTTCTTCTAGGCGATGATTTTAGATTACCATCTGGAATCGGAACGGTCAGCAAAGAAATCATTTTGAATACCGTTAAAGAATTTGATTGGGTTCAATTAGGCGGAGCATTAAATCATCCAGATGCCGGACAAGCATTTGATTTATCTCAGGATATTATTCGAGAGACTGGAATTGAAGATGCATCAGTTAAATTGATTCCATGGAATGGTTATGGAGATAGAAATATCTTGTTTGCTATTATCAACCAAGAACAACCAGATGCAATTCTGCATTTTACAGATCCTCGTTATTGGACTTGGTTGTATGCAATCGAACACGAAATTAAAACTACATTTGGAATTCCTATTACATATTACTCTATTTGGGATGACCTACCTTATCCAATGTGGAACGCACCTTTTTACGGTAGTTGCGATATGATTATGGGAATAAGCAAACAGTCAGACAATATTCACAGAGAAGTGCTTAAACAGAATGGATTTGGAGTAATTAACTATGATGACACCATTGTACCAACAGATAAGAAATGGAATGATGTTGTAACAGGATATGTTCCTCACGGATTGAATCATAACATATTTAAACCGTTAGCATCAAATGATCC